>Ga0207703_10000033_pt1 | contig 187752 bp, 165 predicted proteins | sample KBSSwiS12_FD_184304 | JGI IMG/M metagenome (GOLD analysis project Ga0207703, IMG submission 184304) | Switchgrass rhizosphere microbial communities from Kellogg Biological Station, Michigan, USA - KBS Switchgrass S1-2 (SPAdes) (version 2) | ecosystem: Host-associated > Plants > Roots >... | reverse complement strand
ACCCCTCGAGCGCACTGATCGCGCTGCCGACCGGCAGCTGACCCCAGCGACCCGTCTCGCGGATCGGCTGCGCAGCGAGCGCGCCCAGCGACGGCTCGGCCCCGAGCGCGTCCCACAGCTTGGCGGTCGCCTTCGGGATGACCGGACTCAGCAGCACGGCGAGCGCGCGCAGTCCCTCCGAGGCGGTGTAGAGCACGGTGCCGAGCCGCGCGGCCGCAGCCGGATCGTCGGCCGCGGCCTTGGCGATCACCCACGGCTGCTGCTCGGTGATGTAGCCGTTGAGCTCGTCGACGATCGTCCAGATGGCGGCGATCGCCTCGTGGATCGCGAACCGTTCGATCGCGGCGTCGGCATCGGCCGCGGCGCGGGCGACCGTGCGCTGGATGGCGAGGTCGGCATCCAGGTAGTCGGCGGCGGCGGGCACCCGACCATCGCAGTAGCGCGTGACCATCGCGACCACGCGCGAAGCCAGGTTGCCGAAGCCGTTGGCCAGCTCGGCCTGGTAGCGGGCCGAGAGGTCCTCCCAGCTGAACGAGCCGTCCTGCCCGAACGAGATCGCGCGCAAGAAGTAGTAGCGGAACGCATCGCTGCCGAACACCTCGGTGATCTGCTGCGGTGCGATGCCGGTCAGCTTCGACTTGCTCATCTTCTCGCCGCCGACCAGCAGCCAGCCGTGGCCGAACACCCGCTTGGGTACCGAGAGCCCGGCGGCCATCAGCATGGCCGGCCAGATCACGGCGTGGAAGCGCGCGATGTCCTTGCCGACCAGGTGGTTCGCCGGCCAACGCCGCAGGAACTCCTCACGGCGCTCCGGATCGCCGTATCCCACCGCGGTCACGTAGTTCAGCAGGGCGTCGAACCAGACGTAGATCACATGCGAGTGATCCCAGGGCACCGGGATGCCCCAGTCGAAGCTCGAGCGCGAGATCGACAGGTCTTCGAGGCCCTGCTTCACGAACTGGATGATCTCGTTGCGCACGCTCTCGGGCTGGACGAAGTCGGGCTGGCTCTCGTACAGGTCGAGCAGCTGCTGCTGGAAGTCGCTCATCCGGAAGAAGTAGTTCTTCTCCTTGAGGATCTCGACCGGCCGCGAGTGGATCGCGCACACCAGTTGACCCGCGTAGTCGCCGGCCTCGGTCTCGACCAGCTCATCGCGCGACTTGTACTCCTCGCAGCCGACGCAGTAGTAGCCCTCGTAGACGCCCTCGTAGATGTGGCCGTCGTCGTAGAGCTGCTGGATGAACGCCGCGACGCCCTTCTCGTGGCGTTCGTCTGTGGTGCGGATGTAGTCGTCGTTGGCGATGTCGACGGTCTGCAGCAGCGGCTTCCAGGCGCTCTCGACCAGCTGGTCGGCCCACTGCTTCGGGGTCGTGTTGTGGGCGGTCGCGGTGCGCAGCACCTTCTCGCCATGCTCGTCGGTGCCGGTCAGCAACCAGCTGTCGTCGCCCGCCTGGCGGTGCCAGCGCGCCAGCACGTCGGCCGCCACCTCGGTGTACGCGTGCCCGATGTGAGGCACATCGTTGACGTAGAAGATGGGCGTCGTGAGGTAGAACGCGTCGCCGGAAGCCATGGCTTCGAGTCTACGGGCGGCTCCGGTTTGTTACCGGCTGCTCACTTCAGCCGCAGCGCCGCCTCGTACAGCTCGCGTCGCCCCAGCCCGGTGACCTCGGCGACCTCGGTGGATGCTTCGCGCAACCGCACCCCGTCGGCGACCAGCTGCAGCACTCGCGCCACGCCGTCGTCGAGCGACGCGGACGCGGGCGGAGCCCCCGCCACCACCAGCGCGATCTCGCCCCGCGCCCCCTCGGCGAACTGCTCGGCGAGCTCCGCGAGGGTGCCCCGGGCGACCTCCTCGTGCAGCTTGGTCAGCTCGCGGCACACGGCCGCGCGCCGCTCCGGGCCGAACGCGGTCGCCAGGTCGGCCAGGGCATCCGCGATCCGGTGCGGGCTCTCGAAGAAGACCAGGGTGCGCGGTTCGGATGCCAGCGCCCGCAGGGCGGCCAGCCGGCCCTTGCGCGGCAGGAATCCCTCGAACACGAAGCGGTCGGTCGGCAGTCCGCTCACCGCGAGCGCCATCAGCACGGCGCTCGGGCCGGGCAGCGCGGTGACCGTGACGCCGGCCGCCGCAGCGGCGACGACCAGCGCGTAGCCCGGGTCGCTGACCGTGGGCATGCCCGCGTCACTCAGTACCAGTACATCGGTATCGCGCGCCAGCTCGACGATCTCGGCCGCCTTCGCGCCCTCGTTGTGCTCGTGCAGCGCGATCAACCGCGGCCGGTTCTCGACGCCGAGCGCGCTGAGCAGCTGGATCGTGGTGCGGGTGTCCTCCGACGCGATCACGTCGATGCGGCCGAGCGCCTCGACCAGCCGGCGCGAGGCGTCGCCGAGATTGCCGATCGGCGTCGCCGCGAGGATGATCACCCGGCCATTCTGCCGTCCCCCGCGACGGCGCAGCCGCGCAGCAGGCGGGTCCGCATAGGATTCCCCGGTGACGTACGCGCCGCCCGAGTTGACGGGCTCCCGCTTCGATGACTGGTGGGACATGCTCATGCGGCGCCGCCACGCGCACACCATCTGGCACTGGGGCGGGCCCGTCGTCGTCGTGATCGTCGCCGCGCTGCTGCGCCTCGTCGGCCTGGCCTACCCGCACGAGTTGGTCTTCGACGAGACCTACTACGTGAAAGACGCCTGGACCCTCATGCACCTCGGATACGAGGGTCTCTGGGGCGCCGATCCGAACCCCTCGTTCAACGCCGGCGACGTGAACGGCTACCTGCACAATCCCGAGTTCCTCGCGCATCCGCCCGTGGGCAAGTGGGTCATCTCGGCGGGCCTCGCGCTGTTCGGAGGCGGCAGCAGCTTCGGCTGGCGGTTCTCGACGGCGATCGTCGGCATCCTGCTGGTGGTCCTCACCATGGTCATCGCCTGGATGCTGTTCCACTCCACCCTGCTGACCACGATCGCGGGCGGGCTGCTGGCCATCGACGGCAACGCGATCGTGCTGAGCCGGGTCGCGCTGCTCGACGGGATCGTGGCCCTCTTCGCCCTGGTGGGCGTGATCCTGGTTCTGCTCGATCGACGGTGGTCGCAACGACGACTGGCCGAGTGGATGGCGCGACGCACCGCCGCCGGACGCTCCACCGCCTGGGGACCGGCCCTGTGGTGGCGGCCCTGGCTGATCCTCGCCGCCTTCAGCTTCGGACTGACGAGCGGCGTGAAATGGAGCGGCGTCTACTTCCTGGTCGGTTTCGCCCTCTACTCGCTGGTCAGCGACCTGCTCGCGCGGCGCAAGGCCGGACTCACCCACTGGGCGGTGGGCACCATCCTGAAACAGGGTCCGGCGACGTTCCTGATCATGGTGCCGCTCGCGGCCGTCACCTACGTGGCCTGCTGGATCGGCTGGTTCGTCACCGGCAGCGGCTACGACCGGCACTGGGCGGAGGCGGCCGTGAACCAGTGGCACGGCTTGCTGTCGTGGGTGCCGATCCCGCTGCAGAGCTGGTACCACTTCCAGAGCGAGATCTACAACTACAACATCAACCTGCACACACCGCACTCGTACCAGGCGTATCCGCTCACCTGGCTGTTCGAGGTCCGGCCGACCAGCATGTTCTATCAGGACCTGGGCAACGGCACGTCGTCGCAGATCCTCGACATCGCCAACCCGCTGATCTGGTGGGCCTGCACGGCTGCCGTGCTCTTCCTGCTGGTTCGCGCGATCTGGGGAGCGTGGCGCCGCGGCGACGTCTGGCGCGAGGCCTTCATCCTCACCGCAATCGCCGCCGGTTACCTGCCCTGGGTGCTGTTCTACTCGACCCGCACGGTGTTCCAGTTCTACACGATCGCCTTCGAGCCCTACCTGATCCTGGCGCTGACCGCGGTGCTCCGCATCCTGATCGGCAACGCGGCGGATGTCGAAGCGCGCCGGGTCGTCGGCTTGCGCGTCGTCGGCATCTTCCTGGGGGTCTGCGCGCTGCTCAGCCTGTTCTTCCTGCCGATGTGGACGGGTACGCCCATCCCGCATTGGTTCGTGCAGCTGCACTACTGGTTCCCGAGCTGGATCTGAGCAGTCCGCTCGCGTAACAAGCGTGTATACGCCTGGCCACTCCGTATTCCCAGGGAGGCCCGACCAGGCGTAGGTTGAGCCGAACACGCATCCCCCGAGTGCGTTCTTCTCAGCTCAACGTTTCATGCCTCACTCCTCTTACCCTCAGGAGTCCCCCCATGCGTGCCATCGGCTTTGCCGCCCTCAGTTTCGGTGCCGTCGTCGCCCTCAGCGCGACTCTCGGAATGAGCTATCGAAGCGATGCGTCGCCGATGGATGACCCGACCGCGTCGGTCACGGACACCAGCTCAGCGGCAACCCCGACGACCGACACTGGCGCACCAACGACGGATGCGGCGACGCAGACCGACACAGCGTCCCCCTCTGATTCGACGACCACCACCGACATCGCCAGCGCCAGCCCGAGCGACACCGGCACGCCGTCCGACACGCCGTCCGATACCTCGAGCCCGCCCTCGGGCCCGTTGGACGGGGTCGGCGGATTCCGCCCGATGTTCTCGACATTCGCCAGCACCGTCTTCACTCCTGACGTCTCTTGGGCCTTCCGCAGCATCCGGTCGATCGAACCGACGGTCACCCTGACGGGCGGGGCCGACGAGATCGCGATCACCTACCAGCAGATCGACACCAACACGGAGAGCCCGATCGGCTCCCCTCAGCTCGCTCAGTCGAGCAACTCGGTGGATGCTGCCTCCCACACCTATGCATCGGTCTATGTCCCCGGCACCGGCTTGTGGCAGGTCACCGTCACGCAGAGCTGGAGCGACAGCTCGTTCGACCCGACGTCGACCAGCACCTACTTCTACGTGCCCAGTGCGCCATCGCTCACCGCCATGAGTACCTCAGAGGGCGTCGACTTCTTCGGCAGCGGAACTCCGTCAGATGACGTCGAGGTCGTGTCCGGCGACTTCTCGGTGTTCCCCCCGAGCTTCACCGTGGTCTGCGGGCCGACGACGGTGAACTACACCGACGGTTCCTGGAACTGCGGGGGCAGCAGCGACCTCGATCTGAACGCGACGTATTGGGCGATCCAGCTCGACATCGGCAACTGCAACGGCGACGCGGAGGGTTGCAACCTCGCACCGTACGCGGCCGGAGCCCTCTCGTCGCCCAGCGCGCCGATCACCTACTTCCCCAACGCCACCTTCGAGGCACGGCCGGCCGGTGCCCACCTGGTCGCGACGCCCGGCGCGGGCTCGATCGGAACCGACGCGTACTACTACCTATGGCAGACCTTGGAGGGCGGAGGAGGCCCCTTCGACGGCTGGGGCGACTTCAGCACGGAACCATCGTGCGCGACCGAGGGAGTCATCGTCGGGACCAACACCTGTGACCTCTCGGGGGCGGGTCCGGGGTACTACGAATACGCAGTCACTCAGGACGCCACCGATGGCGAGCTCGACCGCTCCTTCACCATCCCGAACACTCCGACCCTGACGGTGGTCCCGAGCGGAAGCGGCCGAGCGGTGCTCAGCGGCACGGTCGCTACCGACACCGTCGACACGGTGGGCGATCAGGTCCACGTGCTCGTCGACGGCAACACTCCGAAGTGCGACGGGTCGACGGTGTCTGCGAACGGCACCTGGAGTTGCATCATCAGCGGGCTGAAGGCCGGCACCCACACCTTCCAGGCCTTCGTCGAAGACGTCAACGCCGGAGTGACCACCCCTCCCCAGCACGTGACCGGCGGCCTGTCGGCGGGCAGTGACCTCGTGTCGGCGAAGATCCATGTCACCGGAGTCATCACCGATACCCCGAGCCCCACGCCGTTCCCCGACTGGTTCTTCACCGTCACCGGCGTCGACCTCAACAACGTGCACCCGGGTGACACGTTCACCGTGAGCGGCACCGGTCTACCGCCCGGTTCGACCGTCAGCGGCGAACTGCACTCGAAGGCCGTGTCGATCGGCTCGGCGGTGGTGCAGCCCGACGGCACCTTCACCCTGCCCGTCACTGTTCCCGCCGACTTCCCGGCCGGCGCCCACACGATCGTCATGACGCTGACTCCGCCCGGAAGCTCGGCCGTGCCGAGCCAGCAGCCGCTCAAGGTGGTCACGACCTCCGACTCGAGCGGCGCAGGCGATGCCGCGACCCCGAGCGACTCGCCGTCGCCGCTGGGCAGCTCAGAGGGCCCGGGCATCGACAACCACGGCCCGAACAGCAACATCCTGACCCACGGCCTCCACTCGATTGCCGACGTGCTCGCGCACCCGGCCAAGATCCCGGCGGCCCTCGAGATCGGGCTGGTGCTGCTGATCTTCGCCGTGCTCCCCGGTCATCTGCTCAATGCCACCCTCGCCGAGCAGTACGAGCGATTCACCAAGCGGCGCCCCAAGCGCGAGCCGGGGCAGGGTCGCTGGGCGCGGCTCGTGGCGTTCCTGCATCGCACCCCTGTGGTCTCGGGGCTGCTGCTCACGACGGCGACGGCCCTGCTGTTCGGATTCGCGGATCCGCGATTCGGCTTCTCGCTGCCGTCGCTTCGACTGTTCCTCGGCCTGGCGATCGCGCTCGCCATCGTCAGCTACCTCACGAATGCGGTGGTCAGCCGGATCATGCGCGGCCGCTGGAGGGTGGATGTCGAGGTCCGCCTTCGCCCGCTCGGCCTCATCCTGACCGTGGTCGGCGTCGTGGTGTCGCGCCTGTTCGACTTCTCGCCCGGATTCCTGATCGGTCTGGTGCTCGGACTCGTCATCTCAGAGAAGCACTTGGCGAAGCAGGCGTGGCGCGCGGTGCTGCTGCGCAGCTCCATCCTGCTCGGAGTCGCGCTGCTCGCCTGGTTCGCGTTCAGCCTGTTCGACGCGAAGGAGGAGGGCGGCACCTTCGCCTCCGAGCTCGCGATCGAGACGCTGGTCGCCATCACCACCGAAGCGGTCGTCGGCCTGATGGTCGAACTGCTGCCGCTCAAGCTGCTCGAGGGCGAGAAGCTCTACGAGAAGTCCAGGGTGCTCTGGGGCGCCCTCTACCTGCTCGCGGTGTTCATCTTCGTCGTGGCGGTCGTGCCGTGGGAGGGCAACTGGGCAGAACTCGGGTCGTCGTTGTGGACCTGGATCGGGATCGTGGTCGGCTTCGGCATCGTGGCCACCGGTATCTACCTCTACTTCCGCATCCGCGGGCACGAGGAGCACGAGGAGCACGTCATCACCGACGAGGACGACGAGAAGCTGGTGCCCATCGCGAGCGAAGACGAGTGAGATCCCAGCGAGTGAGCCAGGGTGTAGCATCCGTCCGACCCGATTGCGCCAACGAAGAGGCCTCATGACCACACCCATGCGACGCACCAGCCGCCTTCTGGCGAGCATCGCAGTCGCCGCCATCGCGGTCGCGTTGGGTGTCGTGACGGCTGCCCCGGCCTATGCCGCCACCTTCACGGTGACGAACGGGGCGTCGTCCGGCGCGGGGAGCCTGCCGCAAGCGATCACCGACGCGAACGGCTCGGCCGGCTCCACCATCACGATCGCGGCCGGCCTGGTCATCGACATGTCGGGCTTCTCGAACCCGCAGGTCACGGCGTCCGTCACGATCGAGGGCGACGCGTCGAACCCGCCGACGATCATCGGGCCGAATTCAGCCCCCATCTTCCAGGTGACCGGCCCGCCGACGGGCGTCGATCTCGAGGTCGACGACGTCATCATGCAGGGCTCGACCACCGTGACGAGCGGTGATGCGATCACCACGGCCGGCGGACCGGGCTCGGTCACGCTGACTGACGACACCTTCCAGAACTTCCCGCATCCCGCCGTCGAACTGCTGCTCCAGACGGGCGATCTCACGGTGACCGACTGCACCTTCACCGGCAACTCGGCCACTGTCGCGGACTCGGACGGCGGGGCGATCATCGTCGGCTCGGTCAACGACCTGACGGTCACCGGATCGACCTTCAGCAACAATACGGCGGGCCACAATGGCGGCGCGATCTTCCTCAATGCCGCGAACAGCGTGAACATCAGCGGATCGACGTTCGCCAACAACTCGGCCGGCATCGACGGCGGAGCGATCGGGATCTCGAACTTCTCGGGCGACAGCACGTGGACGGGCAACACCTTCACCGGCAACACCTCCGGAGCCACCGGATTCATCGGAGGCGCCGCCTTCGAGGTCGACTCGATCCTGGCAGGCGTGACGCTCACCATCGACCAGTCGACCTTCTCGGGGAACTCCGCGACCAGCGGCGTCGTTCCGCCCCGCGGAGGCGTCGGCTACGTCAACGACGTCGAGGGAACCCTGCTGCTCTCGAGCTCGACCATGACCGGCAACAGCTTCAGTGGGACAGGGATCGGCAACGGGCTGGATGTCGCCGTCGGCATCATCGGAGACACCGGCGAGTTCGACGTGCTTCAGTCGACCCTCGACGAGACCGGCGCCGCTACCCCGCTGCTGTTCGCCGGCAGCAACAACAACTTCTTCAGGCTCGCCTCCAGCACGTTCTTCGGCCCTGGCATTCTGCAGGTCCCGTCGAACTCCAACGCGGCCGCGAACGCCGTCGAGGCGCGCGACATCATCGCGATCTCGACGGATGCGACACCGGCATTCCAGGTCGCCGGCACACCCGCCGAGATCGGGTACTCGATCACCTCCGACACGGCCGGCCCTCAGCTGGTCGGTCTGCTCGGGATGCAGTTCGGCGTCACCGACGCGGGCCTCGGCCCGCTGGCCAACAACGGCGGCGCGACCCAGACCCGCCTTCCCGTCGCCGGCAGCCCGGCCATCGACCTCGGCGACCCGGGATTCACCGTCCCGGCGACCGATCAGCGCGGCACCGGGTTCGCCCGCGTCGTCAACGGCCGGGTCGACATCGGCGCGGTCGAGGTCCAGACGGCGCCCGCCCTGGCCGCCACGGGCGTCGACTCGGCGCCGACGGTCTGGATGGCCTCGACCTCCCTCGCCACCGGCCTGCTTCTGCTCGGCGCTCTGCTGCTGGTCCGTCGCGCGCGTCGCAACACGGCGAAACAGGCCATCGCCCGCCGGTAGCCTGGCAGGCATGCCAGAACGCAGCGCCGACCGCTCCGACCGCGAGTACGGGTTCCGCACCCGAGCCATCCATGCCGGCAACATCCCGGATGCGGTGACCGGCTCCCGCGCCCTCCCCATCTACCAGACCAGCGCGTTCGTCTTCGACGACACCGCGGATGCCGCCGCCCGCTTCGCCCTGCAGAAGTACGGCAACATCTACAGCCGGCTCGCGAACCCGACGGTCGCGAGTTTCGAGGAACGGGTCGCCTCGTTGGAGGGCGGGATCGGCGCGGTGGCCACCGCATCCGGCCTCGGCGCCGAGTTCATCACCTTCGCCTCACTGGCCGGAGCCGGCGACCACATCGTCGCCAGCGCGAGCCTGTACGGCGGCACCATCACGCAGCTCGATGTGACCCTGCGGCGCTTCGGCGTCGAGACCACCTTCGTGCACTCGTCGGACCCGGCCGACTACGACGCGGCGATCACCGACAAGACCAAGCTGATCTTCGTCGAGACCATCGCCAACCCCTCGGGCGAGATCGCCGACCTCGAGGGTCTGGCCGCGGTGGCGCACAGCCACCACATCCCGCTCATCGTCGACTCGACGGTGGCCACTCCGTACTTGAACCGGCCGATCGAGTGGGGAGCCGATGTCGTCATCCACTCGGCGACCAAGTTCCTCGGCGGCCACGGCACCACGCTCGGCGGAGTCGTCGTCGAGTCCGGCCGCTTCCACTGGGCCAACGAGAACTTCCCGCTGTTCGACGAGCCGGTTCCGCACTACGGCGGGCTCAACTGGCACGGCAACTTCGGCGAGTACGCCTTCCTCACCCGGCTGCGCGCCGAGCAGCTGCGCGACATCGGCCCGACCTTGGCGCCGCATTCCGCCTGGCTGCTGGCTCAGGGGGTCGAGACGCTCCCGTTCCGCATGCAGGCCCACGTCGAGAACGCCCAGGCGGTCGCCGAGTGGCTCGAGGCCGACACACGGGTGGAGTTCGTGAACTACGCGGGGCTCGCGAGCCACCCGCACCACGAGCGCGCGGCCAAGTACTTGCCCAAGGGGCCGGGCTCGGTGTTCAGCTTCGGGGTGAAGGGCTCGGGCACTGCGTCCAGTCGCGCCGTCGGGCAGCGCTTCATCGAGAGCGTGAACCTGGCCAGCCACCTGGCCAACATCGGGGATGCCAAGACGCTCGTCATCCATCCCGCGTCCACCACCCACGCTCAGCTCAGCGAGGAGCAACTGCTGGCCGGCGGCGTGCTGCCCGGCCTGGTGCGCATCAGCGTGGGCATCGAAGACCTCGACGACATCCTGGATGACCTCGACCAAGCGCTGAGCCGCGCGGTGGCGGGAGAATAGGCGCATGGCAACCGACACTCTCGAAACGGTCACGCTCACCAACGGCCTCACCTGCGAGATGCCTGCGGACTCCCCGCTGGCCAAGCTGCTCAAGTCGCAGCGCACCTGGGTCGGGCCGAGCGCCAAGGAGCGGCTGAAGATCCTGCAGGGCGCGAAGACGGTCGCGATCGTCGGGGCGTCGCCGAACACCACCCGCTCGAGTTACTTCGTCGCGACCTACCTGCAGCAGTCCAGCGACTACCAGCTGTTCTTCGTCAACCCGATGGTCGACGAGATCCTCGGTCAGAAGACCTACCCCGATCTGGCCTCACTGCCCGTCGTGCCCGACATCGTGGATGTCTTCCGCAAGGGCAGCGACATCCCGTCGGTCATCGACGAGGCGCTGGCCATCGGTGCCAAGATGGTCTGGGTGCAGCTCGGCATCTGGAATCAGGATGCCGCGATCTACGGCGAGTCGAAGGGGCTCACGGTCGTCATGGACCGCTGCCTCAAGATCGAGCACGCGCGCTTCCACGGCGGGCTCCACCTGCTCGGCTTCGACACCGGAGTCATCAGCTCCCGCAAGGGTGCCCGCTGAGTCAGCTGATTCGGAGATAGCGACTCACGGCTGCGCGCCGATCTCGTTGCGCTGCCCGTTGTTCTGGACCGCGCCGTCGACGCCGCCCTCCACCCTGACGGTGTTGTCGTCGCCGTTGACGATCACCGAGCTGACACTGGCGTTGCAGGTGATCATGTTGCGGTCACCGGTGATCAGGATGGTGCCCATGTCGTTGTTGGTCTGCACGTTGTTCAACGATCCGTCGACATCGAGTGATTGGATCGTCTGCGCCAGCACCTGAAGGCTGTCGCCCTTGATGGTCAGGGTTCCCAGGTGGGCGGCGGTCACCTTGATGCCGGACCCTTCCACGGTGAGGTTCTCGCAGTCACCCATGCGGTACTCGCCCGCCAGCGAGATCACCCGGTCGACGCATCCCGCGCTGGGGCTGGCCGTCGGGTGCTTGACCGCGCTCGGCGAGCTGGTCGGCGAGGGGGCCGCCTCGGCGCTCCGGGTCGCACTCGGACTGGCCGCCGCGGAGCCCCAGTTGGCGAACAGCGACAGCGGACTGCAGCCGCTCAGAGCGGCGACCAGGGCCACCGAGAGCGGCAGCCACGCGGCGCGGGCAAGCGGGTGGCGAGCGGAGCGACGGGTCGGGCGGGGGCCTGCGTGACGGAGAACCATGCCGCCGAGCCTAGGTGCCGCCCGGTCAGGGCGCGAGCAGTTCTGCCAGCGCCGCCGGCTCGGCGACCGGCAGCGCGCAGACGAAGCGCTCGCAGAAGTACGCCGCGGCACGTCCGTCACGGAGGGTGCGGCCTTCGAACAGTTCGAATCCGGATGCCGAGAACTCCCCCGCCTGCGCGCCCGTCACGACCGCCGTCGGCTCGGGCCCGTTCGAGCGGGCGATCGCGCCGAGCGGCTCCCCCGGATCGTCGGCGACGACCACCAGCTGCCGAACCGGCGACACCAGGCGGGAGGCGATGGCGAGGGCGGCCCCGAACGCGCTGGGCTGCTCGAGCGCCTGTGCCAGGGCGGGCGCGAGGGCGTCCTCGGCGATCCGGCGATGGGCGTCGTCGCCGGTCAGGGTCCAGAGCAGCAGAGCCGCGTCGGCGAGCAGTGCGGGGCCCGACGGCGTCGCGCCGTCATCCAGGTCGGGCCCGGCGACCAGCCCGTGCCGGGCCAGCACCGGGTCGCTGCCGGCGGGGGCGCCGATGCCGCCGTCCTGCGTCCGCGTGCGCTCGATCAGGGTGCGGGCGACGACGGCGTACCGCGCCTCGCCGAGCGCGAGTGAGAGGCGGAGCAGGCCGCCGGCCAGGCCGCCGATGTCTTCGAGGGTGGGCACGGCATCCGACAGCCTGCCGTCGAGGGATGCCCGGGCGATCGGTCCCTCGGGGCCGTGCGGCAGGTGCAGCACGAGCACCGCGTCGGCGGCGGCGCGCGCGGCCGCGATCCAGTCGGAGCGGCCCAGTCGCGAGCCCGCGGAGGCCAACGCCCCGATCGCCATCCCGTTCAGCCCGGTCAGCACCTTGGCGTCGAGGGCGGGCCGGGGCTGGCGGGCGCGATGCGCCGCGTCCAAGGCGTAGTAGCCGCCCTCGCTGCGCTCCCCGTCGAGGAGGCTCTCGCTGTCTTGTGCCGAGGCGAACGCGCCGGATGGCAGCCGCAGCACCTCGAGCAGGAAGGCCGCGATCCCGGCCGCCGGCTCCGCGTCGCCCGCGGCCGCGAACCGGTCGAGCAGTTGCGCGTTGTCGCTCAGCATCCGCTCGTAGTGCGGTTCGCTCCAGTCGCGGCGCACGGCGTAGCGGAAGAAGCCGCCCTCGACCGGGTCGCGCAGGGGGGAGGCGGCGAGGGCATCCCGCGTTCGCCCCGCGAACGCGGCCGCCGCCGCGCGGGTGGCCGGGTTCCCCTCTGCCGCGCGCTGCTCCAGGAACCAGAGCACGGGCGCGTTCGGGAACTTGGAGCCGCGGCCGAGGCCGCCGAACTCCGGGTCCTCGAGCTGGGCGAGACGATCGACGGCGGCATCCAGGTCGGCCTCGACCGGAAGCCCGGTTCCCGGCTCCGGCCGGCTCGACGCCAATGCCTCGAGGACCGCCGCCGCGGCGCCCTCCACCTCGTCGCGCCGCTCATCCCAGGCCTCGAGGATCGCGTCGAGCACCATCCGGAACGACGGGGTGTCTCCGACCGGCCGCGGCGGAAAGTAGGTGCCGGCGAAGAAGGCCGCCCCGGCCGGCGTGGTGAAGACCGAGAGCGGCCAGCCCAGGTTGCCGGTGAAGGCGCTGGCGGCGGCCAGGTAGGCGGCATCCACCTCCGGGTGCTCCTCGCGGTCGACCTTGATCGCGACGAAGTGCTCGTTGAGGTACCGGGCCAGTTCGGGATCGCTGAAGCTCTCGCGCGCCATCACGTGGCACCAGTGGCAGGTCGCGTAGCCGATGCTGACGAACACCGGAACGCCGCGTCGGGCGGCCTCGGCGAAGGGCTGCTCGCCCCACGGCCACCAGTCCACCGGATTGCCCGCGTGCGAGCGCAGGTAGGGGCTCACAGCATCCGACAGCCGGTTCGTCATAAGGTCAGGGTATGTCGACGACGACCGTGACCTACGTGGGCGGCCCCACCGCGATTCTCGAGTGGGCGGGGCTGCGGATCGTCACCGATCCGACGTTCGATGCGCCGCAGGTCTACGACGACCCGAACGAGTCGACGCTGGTCAAGACCGCCGGTCCGGGCGTGGCGCGCGCCGAGCTCGGGCCGGTCGATCTGGTGCTGCTCTCGCATCACGGCCACAAGGACAACCTCGACTGGGAGGGCCTGGAACTGATCGCGAGCGGTCCGTTGACTCTCAGCCACCGGGTCGCCGCGTCTGAGCTCTGGGGCGGCTCGGTGGTGGGCTACGACGACTGGGAGACCCACACGATCGGCGACGTGACGGTCACCATTGTGCCCGCGCTGCACGGCCCGCCCGGCTCGCTGTGGTTCGCAGGACCGGTGGTCGGCTTCGTGCTCGAGAAGAAGGGCGAGCCGACCGTCTACGTCAGCGGCGACAACGCCTCGCTGCCGCTGGTCGAGCAGATCACCGGGCGCTTCCCATCGATCGACATCGCCCTGCTGTTCGCAGGCGCGGCACGCGTTCCCGGCCTCGACGCCGCCCTCACCCTGACCTCGCAGGATGCCGCGACCGCGGCCCAGCTTCTGGGCAGCCCGCGCGTGGTCGCTCTGCATGTCGAGGACTGGGAGCACTTCAGCGAGAACCGCTCCGAGCTGGAGGCGGCATTCGCCAGCGCTGGGCTGTCCGACCTGCTGGTCTCGACCCCCCGCGGCGAGCGGGTCGAGCTGTAGGCGGCTCCCGGCGGGAGGAGGCGCAGGGCTCTACGCCGCGCCGACCTGCTCCGGATGCCCGCCTGAGCGGTGGTCGCGGTTCAGCGCGCTGATCGCCGCGACCTCGTCGGCGGTCAGCTCGAAGCCGAAGAGATCGAAGTTCTGCGCCATCCGCTCGCGCGAGTTCGACTTGGGGATCACCACCAGCCCGTTCTGCAGGTGCCAGCGCAGGATCACCTGAGCCGGCGAGACGCCGTGCGCGGCCGCTGCTGCCGCGATCGGGCCCTCGTCGAACAGGTTGACCTGCGCGTGCCCGAGCGGCCCCCACGACTCGGTCAGGATGCCGTGGGCGGCACCGTACTCGCGCAGCGGCAACTGCGTGAACAGCGGGTGCAGCTCGATCTGGTTGAGCACGGGCACGGTGTCGGTCTCGGCGGCCAGCCGCTCGAGATCGGGGATGCGGAAGTTCGACACCCCGATCGAGGTCGCCTTGCCGTCGGCGTGGATCTGCTCGAAGGCCTTCCAGGTCTCGACGAACAGGTTGCGCGACGGGACCGGCCAGTGGATCAGGTAGAGGTCGACGCTGTCGAGCCCCAGCTTCTCGAGACTGAGGTCGATGGCATCCATGGCCTGCTGCGTGCCCTGGTCGGAGTTCCAGAGCTTGGTGGTGATGAACAGCTCGTCGCGCGGGATGCCCGACTTCGCGATGGCGCGGCCCACCCCGCCCTCGTTGCCGTAGAACGACGCCGTGTCGATATGGCGGTAGCCGACCTCGAGGGCATCGGTCACGATGCGCTCCGTCTCGTCGGGGTCGACGCGGAACACCCCGAATCCGAGCTGCGGGATGGTGTGGCCGTCATTGAAGGCGAGAGAGGGAACCGGCATGGTTCGAGCCTACGCGTCGACGCCGCCCTGTCCGGCAGCTCAAAGGTCCTCCCAAGGAATCACCAAGTGATCGACTCGAGGATCGGATCGAAGAGAAGAGAGAGGAACCCCCATGAACATCCGTGATCTCGGCCGCCGCAGTGCTCGCCGCCTCACCGCGATCATCGCGGCCGTCGGACTGCTCGGTGCCGGCGCACTGGGAACGGTCGTCGCCGTCGACCGAACGTCGAACAGTTCGAGCAGCGGAACGTCGACGACCTCGACGTCGACCTCCACCACCGTCAGCCCGGGCACCAGCGCCGCGAGCAACGCCACGTCGACCGGATCCTGAGCGCGCTGCGCCGCGCCGGGTGTGAGGACTCACATCTGGCACCTGATTCGCACAGGCGCCATCGAGAGTCCTCCAAGATGCACCCGATGCCGGCTCAGCACACTTCAGGAAAGGGATCGAAAGGAAGGCCGCGATGAACATCCGCGAAGCAGGCGCCCAAGGCGCGCGCCGCCTCACCGCCGGGATCACGGTGGTCGCCGCGGCGCTCGCCTCGATCATCGGGGTCTCGGTCTGGGTGGGGACCACGGCAGCGGCCCAGGGCAACTCGACCACCTCGGTGAACGACGACCGCCACCAGGGCTTCGGCGATGACGAGGGCAGCGGCGGCTTCGTCGCACCCGGGCAAGGGGGTGGCGCTCATGGCAACTCGAACGGATCGTGATCGCAGCTTCGGGGTCGCCGATTGGTCGCTCTGGAGCACCTCGGCGCACCTCGTGGTGACCGACGACCGCGCCCTCGACCCGGCGCGTGCGCTCGTCGATGAGCAGACCGCCCTGGTCGAGGAGGCGAGCAGCCGTTTCCGGCCGGACTCCGAACTGATGCGGATCGGCGACCGCCTGCCGCACGGCGTCGCCGTGAGCGACACCCTTGCCGACCTGCTCCGGGCCGCCCTGATGGCCGCCCACCTCACCGAGGGAGCCGTCGACCCCAGCCTGGGCCGTGCGCTGGACCGCCTCGGCTACGACCGCGACATCCGTCTCGTGCTCGACGACGACGGACCGGTGCGGGCCATCTCGAGCGAGCGGCCGGGCTGGGCGCGCATCACGCTCGACGGGTCGATACTCACCGTTCCCGCCGGCCTCAGCCTCGACCTCGGTGCCACGGCGAAGGCGGTCGCGGCCGACCGCGCCGCGCGCCGCATCGCCGACGAACTCGGAGTCGGAGCACTGGTCAGCCTGGGCGGCGACGTCGCGACCGCGGGCCCCGGCCCGCGCGAGGGATGGCAGATCGATGTGCAGGATCTGCCCGCCGATCCCGCCTGCCGCATCAGCGTGAGCGGCGGCAGCGCGGTCGCGACATCGAGCACCCAGCGCCGCACCTGGCGCCGCGGTGGTCGCACGCTCCACCACATCGTCGATCCGCGGTCCGGGATGCCGGCGCACGCCCTGTGGCGCAGCACCAGCGTCGCCGGCCCGAGCTGCCTGGTCGCCAATGCGCTCAGCACCGCGGCGATCGTCTGGGGATCGAGCGCGCCCCAGCGCCTCCTCCAGCACCGGCTCCCCGCGCGCCTGGTGACGGCCGACGGCGCGGTGATCGTCCTGGGCGGCTGGCCGAGCGAACCGGGCTCAACCGAGTGGGAGGCCTGGCGATGAGCGAGGCGCTCTGGGCGCTCGGGCGCGGAACCGGTGTGGTCGCACTGGCCCTCCTGACGGTGTCGGTCGTCCTCGGCATCCTCACCCGCTCCGGCCGGCCGGCATTCGGTCTGCCCCGCTTCGCGGTCACCCTGGTGCACCGCAACAGCGCGCTGATCGGCACGGTCTTCGTGCTCATCCACATCGTCTCGCTGCTGTTCGACCCCTATGCGCAGCTGACGGTGGTCGACTTCCTGGTCCCCTTCCTGGGCAGCTACCACCCGTTCTGGCTGGGTCTCGGCACGGTCGCCGTCGACCTGCTCATCGCGATCGTCGCGACGGCATTGCTGCGCCGCTGGATCGGACAGCGCACCTTCCGTGTCGTGCACTGGGCCACCTACCTCCTGTGGCCGATCGCCTTGCTTCACTCGTTCGGCACCGGAACCGACGCGGGCAACGGCCTCTTCATCCTGTTCGCCGCCGTCTGCGTTCTCACGGTCGTCGGGTCGGTGCTCTGGCGGGGCAGCACGGCGTTCGCGCTGCGCGGCCGTGCCGACGTCGACCGCCGTGTCGATCCCTCGACGATCGCCGCAGACCCGACCCTGAAGGAACTCCGATGACCATGACCGGTGCGCCCGCTCTTCGCGACGGCTACGACGTGATCCCGCCGATCGGCACGGCACGGCTGCTCGCGGCCGACAGCCCCTCGCTGTCGGCGCATCTGGCCGCCTTCGGCCCGCTGCCGGCGACCAGGGGGGTGGATGCCGTCATCGCCGAGCTGGATCTGGCCGGCATCGCTGGACGTGGCGGAGCGGCCTTCCCGACCTGGCGCAAGGTCGCCGCAGCGGCGCAGTCCGGGCGCGGAGGCGTCGTGATCGGCAACGGCTCCGAGGGAGAGCCGCTCAGCGAGAAGGACGCAACCCTGCTGCACACGGCGCCGCACCTCGTGCTCGACGGCTTGTTGATCGTGGCCGCCGAGCTCGGAGCCGACGAGATCGACCTGGTGACCACCGCCGCTCAGGTCGCGCCCGTGCGCCGTGCCATCGCGGAACGCCGGGATGCCGGCCGCATCCGCGTGCGCGAGACCCAGGACCGATTCGTGGCCGGGGAGGCATCCGCGGTGGTGAATGCGATCGAACGGGCGCGCGCGATCCCGCGCGACCACGTCGTGCGGCTGACGATCTCGGGAGTCGGCCGGCGTCCCACCCTCGTGCTCAACGTCGAGACCCTGGCCCACATCGGCTTGGTGATGCGTTTCGGCGCCGAGTGGTTCCGCTCGCTGGGCACGCCGGACGACCCGGGAACGCGACTGTTCACGGTGGCGCGCCCCGATGGCCGCGTCGTCGTGGAGGCCGCGGGCGGAACCGCCATGTCGGCGGTGCTGCGCGCGGGCGGCGTCGACCCCGCGACGGTGAGCGCTGTACTGGTCGGCGGCTTCCACGGCAGCTGGATCACGCGGGACGCCCTCGACACCCCCCTCTCGCCGCGTGCGCTTGCGGCATTCGGCGCTGCTCCCGGAGCCGGCATCCTGATGGTGCTCCCCCGCGGCGAGTGCGGGTTGGCCAGAACCGCGCAGATCGCCGGCTACCTGGCCGATCAGTCCGCGGGCCAGTGCGGACCCTGCGCGAACGGGCTGCCCGAGATCGCGGAGGCGATGGGCCGCATCGGGCGACGTGACCGGGATGCCTCGCTGCCGCGCCGGATCCGCGAGCTGACCGGTCTCGTGATCGGCCGGGGGGCATGCCATCACCCCGACGGCACCTCGCGGATGGTGCTCAGCGCCCTGGACGCCTTCGAGCACGACCTCCGCGCGCACGCGCTCGGCCTGTGCCAGGAGGCGGTGTCGTGAGCGGCCAGACCGGTGCGGCGACCGCGCTGCACATCGACTGGACCCGCTGCGACGCGCGCGGCTCGTGCACGGAGTTGCTGCCCGAGCTGCTGCGAGCCGATCGCTGGGGATACCCCCTTGCCGCGGGCGGCGGGTCGGACGTGCCGATCCCGGCCCACCTCGAGCCGGCCGCCCGCGATGCGGTGGGGCTCTGCCCCGTGCTCGCGCTGCGCCTCGTCACCCCGGGACCCTGATCGGCTCCCCGGCTCCATACGGAATCGCCGCCGTTGCTTGACATGGCGCCCCGATCGCCCTAACGTACAACCAAATGGTTGTAGATACTGAGCTCAGCGACGGCGAGGTCGATCGCATCTTCCACGCCCTCGCGGATGCCACCCGCCGTGACATCCTGCGACGCACGCTGGTCGGCGACGAGTCGGTCAGCCGACTGGCGGACGCCTACCGCATGTCGTTCGCCGCCGTGCAGAAGCACGTCGCAGTGCTGGAAGGAGCGGGCCTGGTGACCAAGCAGAACCGCGGCAGGGAGCGGCTCGTCCGGGCCGACCCCGAGACCATCGCCCGAGCGCAGCAGCAGCTCGACGCCTACGCCGCCCTCTGGCGCGGCCGCGTCGACCGCCTGGATGCGCTGCTCGCCGAACCGGAATAAGAAGCCAACCCAGAAGAAGGAGCCGCGCCATGCCCGTGACATCCGTCACCACCGACCCCGAAGCCCTCACGATGACGCTCATCGGGGACTTTCCCGTGCCCGTCGAGCGGCTCTGGTCGGCGTTCGCCGATCCCCGGCAACTGGAGCGCTTCTGGGGCCCTCCCGGATACCCGGCCACCTTCGCCTCCTACGAGCTGCGACCGGGCGGCATGGCCCACTACTGGATGACGAGCCCGGAAGGCGCCCGCTTCTACGGCCGGTGGGACTTCGACGCTGTCGAGAAGCCGAACCGGATCGTCGTGCGGGACTCCTTCGCCGACGCCCAGGGGAACGTCGACCCCTCGGTCCCGACCGGACGGATGACGCTGACCTTCGAGAGCACCGCATCCGGCTCGCGCTTCACCGCGCTGTCCCACTTCGAGTCGGCCGACGCGCTCGAGCAGATGCTCGCCATGGGGCAGGTCGAAGGGATGCGGCAGTCGATCGGTCAGCTCGATGCGGTGCTCGCCGACCTGCGCGAGTACGCGCTCGGCACGGGGACGAACACCGATGTGGTCGACGACACGCATGTGCGCATCACTCGCGCCTTCGAGGCGCCGCGCCACCTGCTCTGGCGGGCGCACACCGAGCCCGAGCTCATGAAGCGCTGGCTGCTCGGACCGGACGGCTGGGAGCTCTCGGTCTGCGAGAACGACTTCGTCGTCGGCGGCGCGTACCGCAACGCCTGGACTCCGGTCGGCGACACCCCCGGCGAGCCGTTCGGCTTCGAGGGCGAGAACCTCGTGATCGATCCCGAACGCCGGATCGTGACGACGGAGCGGATGACCGGCGCGCCGTTCCCGCCGAACACCAACGACCTGACCTTCGACGAGGTCGACGGGATCACCCTGATGACCCTGCTCATCAGCTATCCGGACCTGGCGCAGCGCGACATGATCCTGGCGACCGGGATGACCGAGGGCATGGAGGCGAGCTTCCGCCGCCTCGAACGGGAGCTGCTCGGCGTGAGCTGACGCCTCCCCGATCTCGAGACGGCCTGCGGCCTCCTCGATCACCTCATATCCTGAAGGGCTCATGTCTGACGCCCTTCCGTTCACGATCTCCTACCCGCCCGAGCTGCCGGTCAGCGCGGCGCGGGAGGAGCTCGCGCGCGCGATCGCCGACCACCAGGTCGTGATCGTGGCCGGCGCGACCGGGTCGGGCAAGACCACCCAGCTGCCCAAGATCTGCCTCGAGCTCGGCCGGGAGCGGATCGGCCACACTCAGCCGCGCCGAATCGCCGCGCGCAGTATCGCCGAGCGCATCTCGGAGGAGCTCGGCACCGAGCTCGGCACGGTCGTCGGCTACCAGGTGCGCTTCGACGACCGGTCGACGCGTGAGACCCGGATCAAGCTGATGACCGACGGCGTGCTGCTGGCCGAACTGAACCGCGATCGCGAGCTGCGTCGCTACGACACGATCATCCTCGACGAGGCGCACGAGCGCAGTCTCACCATCGACTTCCTGCTCGGCTACCTGAAGCAACTGCTGCCACGCCGCCCCGACCTCAAGCTGATCGTCACCAGCGCGACCATCGATCCCGAGAGCTTCGCGCGGCACTTCGCGGATGCCGCAGGCGATCCGGCCCCGATCGTCGAGGTGAGCGGGCGCACCTACCCGGTCGAGATCCGCTACCGCCCGCTGGTGGCCGAGTCGGCAACCGACAACGACGACCCGGATGACGTGCCCAGCGACGACCGCGACTACCTGGACGGGATCGTCGACGCCCTCGACGAGCTCGGCCGCGAGGCGCCCGGCGATGTGCTGGTCTTTCTCAGCGGCGAGAACGAGATCCGGGATGCCGAGGACGCCATCCGCGGCCGCTTCGCCCCGCAGACGGGCACCGAGGTGCTCCCGCTCTACGGCCGGCTGAGCTCGGCAGATCAGCACCGGGTGTTCGAGACGACGCGAGCGCCCGGCATCCGGCGCCGCGTTGTTCTGGCGACCAACGTCGCCGAGACCTCGCTGACCGTGCCGGGCATCAGGTACGTGATCGACGCGGGCACGGCCCGCATCTCGCGGTACAGCGTGCGCGCCAAGGTGCAGCGCCTGCCGATCGAGGCGATCAGCCAGGCGAGCGCCAACCAGCGCTCCGGGCGAGCGGGCCGCACCAGTGACGGGATCGCGATCCGGCTCTACTCGGAGGAGGACTTCGACAGGCGGCCGGCCTTCACCGACCCCGAGATCCTGCGGACCAACCTGGCGGCGGTCATCCTGCAGATGATCTCGATCGGGCTGGGCGATATCGCGGCGTTCCCGTTCCTGCAGCCGCCGGACTCGCGCGGCATCCAGGACGGCATGGATCTGTTGCTCGAGCTCGGTGCCCTCCGCCGGTTGAGTAGCGTTCCGAGGGAGCGCGTGTCGAAACCCCCCCGCGGGGCTGATTTCGACACGCGGCCTGCGGCCGCTACTCAATCGGCGAGGTCGTACGAGATCACCAAGGTCGGCCGCGATCTCGCGGCCCTCCCGCTGGATCCGCGGTTCGGCCGCATGCTCGTCGAGGCCGAACGGCACGGCGTGGTGCGCGAGGTGGCCGCGATCGTCGCGGGACTGAGCATCCAGGATGTGCGCGAACGCCCGCTCGAGAAGCGCGCCCAAGCCGATCAGCTGCACGCCCGGTTCGCCGATCCGACCAGCGACTTCCTCGGACTGCTCACGCTCTGGAACCACCTCGAGGAGCAGCAGAGGGCGCTGTCGAGCAGCGCGTTCCGCCGCATGTGCAAGAGCGAGTTCCTGAACTACCTGCGGATCCGCGAGTGGCAGGACCTGTATCGCACGCTGGAGCGAGGAGCGAGGGCCATTTCTGGCCCTCGCCGCGACGCCAGTGCCGACGCCCGTCTCGGGCGGCGGGCCGTCACTGAGGTCGATGGAGACCTCATCCACAAGTCCTTGCTCGCGGGGCTGCTCAGCCGAATCGGGCTCAGGGACGAGCGCGTCACCAAGACCAACCCCACCGAGAAGCCGCGCGAGGGGCGTGAACCCAAGAGCCGGGAGTACCTCGGCGCGCGCAACCAGCGGTTCGCGATCTTCCCCGGCTCGTCACTGGCCCGCAAGGGTCCGCCTGCCGTGATGGCCGCCGAGCTGGTGGAGACCAGTCGACTGTTCGCGCGCACCGTCGCGGCCATCGATCCGGCCTGGGCAGAGCCGCTCGCCGGCGAGCTGGTGAAGCGCAGCTACGGCGAGGCGCGCTGGGAGAAGCGGCAGGGATCCGCGGTCGCCGACGAGAAGGTCACCCTGTACGGCGTGCCGATCGTGCCGAAGCGGCGCATCCAGCTGGCGCGGATCGACGCCCCGCAGGCGCGCGAGCTGTTCATCCGGCACGCGCTGGTCGACGGCGAGTGGCCGTACTCCCTCGAGCGGAACGGTCTGTTCGACTTCGTGCGCGCGAACCAGGCGCTCCGGGACGAGCTGGCCGAGGTGGAGGAGCGGACGCGGCGCCGCGACATCCTGATCGATGACGAAGCCGTCGTGGAGTTCTACGCCCGCAGAGTGCCCGCCGACGTGACCGACGTGCGGCGCTTCGAGGTGTGGTGGAAGAGGGCGCGCGTCGAGGCGCCGGAGCTGCTCACCATCACCCGAACCGAGCTGCTCGGCCCGGACGACGACGAGCCCGAGAGCGCTCTCGATGCGGACGCGTTCCCGAGTGAGTGGGTGCAGGACGGCCAGCGGATGCCCCTGCGCTACCGCTTCGAGCCCGGCGCGGACGACGACGGGGTCACCCTCGAGATCCCGCTCCCGGTGCTCGCGCGCGTCGAGGCCCGCGGCTTCGACTGGCTGGTCCCGGGTCTGCGTGAGGAGCTGGTGACGGCGCTGCTCAAGACGTTGCCCAAGGCGATCCGCCGCAACGTGGTTCCGGTCGCCGACTGGGCGCGGCGGCTGCTGGCCGAGCCGGACACCGCTCGAGATCTCACCGCTTTTCTGGCCGACCGCATCCGGGCGCTGACCCACACGGTGATCTCACCGACCGATTTCGACCCCGCCCGCCTGCCCGCCCACCTGCAGCTCACCTTCACCGCGGTCGACGACCGAGGGCGCCGGATCGCGTCGTCGAAGAGCCTGGTCGCTCTACAGCGCACCCTGGCCGAGCGATCGCGCACGAGCGTCGCGAAGGCGACCGCGGCCGCCGCACCGACGAGCGATCTCGAGCGCTCCGGGCTGACCAGCTGGGACGTCGACGTGCTCCCCCGCAAGCTCGAAACCACGATCGCCAGCGGGACCATCACCGGCTACCCGGCCCTGGTCGACGAGGGCAGCAGTGTCGCGATCCGGGTCTTCGGCACCGCGGCCGAGCAGCAGCGCGAGCACAGCGGCGGAGTGCGGCGCCTCATCGCCCTCACCGTGCCGAGCCCACTCGGCTACGTGCAGGAGCACCTCACCGCGGCCGAGAAGCTGCAGCTGGCCGCCAGCCCGTACCGCTCGACCGCCGCCCTGTTCGACGACGCCCTGCTCGCCACGATCGACAGCCTGGTGGATGCCGCGGCATCCCCCCACGAACCGTTCACCCGCGCCGCATTCGAGGCCTTGCGCGCCGAGGTGAACGGCGCACTCGTCGAGGGACTGTTCGCCACCGTCGCCCTGGCCGCCCGTGTGCTGGGCGCGGCCCGTGAGGCCGACCGCGCGATCTCCGCCGCCGCGAGCCTGAGCCTGAGCCTGATGGCCCCGCTCGCGGACGCGCGGGGGCAGCTCGACGCGCTGGTGCATCCTGGCTTCCTCCGGATCACCGGGGTCGCGCAGTTGCGTCGCGTGCCGGTCTATCTGGCCGGCATCGTGCACCGGGTGAGCAAGCTCGCCGACAACCCCGGACGCGACCGGGTCTGGCTCACCGAGGTCGAGCAGGCGACGACGCTCTACCGGGAGGCGGGCGGCACGCTTCCGCTGACCGCGGCCACACCTCCCGCCCTGGTGGACGTCCGCTGGATGCTCGAGGAGCTGCGCCTCTCGCTCTTCGCCCAGCATCTCGGAACCGCCGGCACGGTCTCGCTGGCGCGCATTCGCAAGTCCCTCGCCTAGTCGGCAAAGCCGTCGGGACTTTCGGCCCTCACGGCTTCGCGGCTCTGCGCTCAAACTGGAGACCCGACAGGAATGAGAAAAGACCATGCAGATCTCCGACAACGTCTTCGTCGTCACGGGCGGCGGCAACGGCATGGGCCGCGAAGTGGTGCTCGACCTACTGAAGCGTGGAGCTCGGGTCGCGGCCGTCGACCTCGATCAGGCCAAGCTCGATGAGACGGCCACGCTTTCCTCGGCCGCCGACGGCCGGTTGAGCCTGCACCGTGTCAACGTCGCAGACCGGAAGGCCGTGCTCGCGTTGCCCGACGCTGTGGTGGCCGCTCACGGACGCGTGGATGGGCTGCTCAACGTGGCCGGCATCATCCAGCCCTTCGTGAAGATCCAAGACCTCGACTTCGACGTCATGGAGCGGGTCATGAACGTGAACTTCTGGGGCGTGGCGAACATGACCAAGGCCTTCCTGCCCCTGCTGCTCGCGCGCCCCGCGGCAGCGGTGCTCAATGTGTCGAGCATGGGCGGATTCCTGCCGGTTCCCGGCCAGGCCGTCTACGGAGCCAGCAAAGCGGCCGTGAAGCTCTTCACCGAGGCGCTGTTCGCCGAACTGCAGGGCACTGCGGTGGCGGTGACCGTTGTGTTTCCCGGTGGCGTCGCGACCAACATCACGCAGAATTCGGGGGTCGCCCTGCCGGCCGCCGCGGAGCAGATGGCCGCCAAGGCCCCGAAGACGACAAGCGTCGCCGAGGCCGGCCGCGAGATCATCGACGCCCTCGAGAAGGGAAGCTACCGTCTGCGCATCGGCGGGGACTCGCGCTTCATGGACCGACTCTCGCGCCTCGCCCCGCGTCGTGCCACCCTGCTGATCGCGAACCAGATGAAGGCGCTGCTCGCCGGCTGAGCTCCTGCGCCCGGCCCCGTTGCGCGCTGCCCGGTAGCGCCCTGCTCCGGAGCGCCCTGCTCCGTCGCGCCTCTCGCCTCCGCAGAGCATGAGTTGTGCCTCATGTGAGGCGGTACTGATGCTCCGCCGGGCCCGTCACCGGCTCTCAATCCGGCAGGAACGACCACCAGTCGCCGTTGTCGCCACGCGGCTCGAGCTCGGCCCGCGTGCGCCCGCGCAGTCCTCGTCGGCCAGCCCTGTGGAGGCGTGCGGGAGGCTCCTCCTGAGGGACCACTGCATAGGGCCACCCGATCCGGTTCTCCCAGATCACCCAGAGCTCTTCGACCGCCGCGTCGAGGCGATCCATCGCGTCCCACTTCAGTCGGTACAGCCGCTGAGCGCCCTCCGCCCGAACCTCGACGAACTCCGTATCGCGGAGCGTTCGCAGATGATGGGAGACAGCGGACTGGCTGACCGGGTGGGCCGAACCCAGGCGGTCGAGGATGAGCACAACCGGCAGCTCCTGGCGTGCGAGCACCTCCACGATCCGACGCCGGGTCGGGTCGGCGAGCAACTCGAATACGTGCATCGCGGCACGATAGCGAATACGCCGGAGCGGCTTCTTACTTCTTCCCCGACGACGCCGAGGCGTTCGACTCGTAGGAGGTGTTCGTCGACTCGAAGAAGTTGACCAGCTGCAGCGTGTCGTTGGCCGTCGCCATCCACTTGGCCGGGTTGGTCACCTTGTACTCCGGGTCGAAGCCGAGCTCCTCGAGGCGGCGGTCGGCCAGGTACTTGACGTACTGGTTGATGTAGTTGGCGTTCAGGCCCAGGATGCCGCCGGGGAGCAGGTCGTGGTTGTACTGCTCCTCCATCTCCACGGCATCCGTGATCATCTTCTTGATCTCGGCGGCGAACTCCTCGGTCTGCAGCTCGGGGTTCTCTTCGAGCACGGTCAGGATGAGGTTGATGCCGAACTTGAGGTGCAGGCTCTCGTCGCGCACCACCCAGTCCATGAGGGAGCCGAAGTTGCGCAGCAGGTTCCGCTGCCGGAACGACAGCGCCACCATGAAGCCCGAGTAGAACCACACTCCCTCGAGGATCACGTTGTACGCGACCAGGTTGCGTACGAAATCCTTCTTGCCCTCGATCGAGGTGATGTCGAGCGTCTGCTCCGTCATGCGACGGATGTACGTCAGCTCGAACTCCTCCTTGCGGGCCATCGAGGGCACATCGACGTGCGCGTTGTATGCCTCGTTCCGATCGATCGGGAAGGTCTCGAGCACGTACTCGAAGCTCATGCAGTGGTTCGCCTCTTCCCACATCTGCTTCGCGAGGTAGAGGCTGCACTCGGCCGCGCTGACGTAGGGGTAGACACCGAAGGCGAGCGCCTTGTTGACCAGCAGCTCGTTCGGGTTGAAGTAGCTCATCAGGAAGGTGACCGCGTGGCGCTCCTCGTCGGTCATCTTCTTGAAGTCGGCGATGTCTTCGCCCAGCTGGATCTCGTTCGGGAACCAGGTGTTGGCGACCGCCTGGTCGTACAGGTCCATCGCCCACTGGTACTTGATGGGCTTGAGCAGCAGGCCGTCCTGCAGGCCGGTTCCGAGGATGCCCATGGCTACTGGCAGCTCTCGCACTGGAGATCGTCCATCGGGTCGATGGGCACCTCGTAGCCGCTCACGTCGGTGACGCCGTTCACTTGCCCAGCCCTCCGAATCCACGACGGGCCGGCGCTGCCGAGGTCTCGGTGGCGACCGGAGCCGCCGCCACGATCTCCTCGGCCTTGTTCACCTTGACGGTCGACTGCTCCGCCGTGTGACGCGGCTTCATGTGCAGGTAGTAGGTCGTCTTGACGCCCCGCTCCCAGGCCGCGTAGTAGATGTCCATCATGTCGCCGAGGTCGCGCGTCTCGAGGTACATGTTGCGGCTGATCGACTGGTCGATCCACTTCTGGGCGCGCGCGGCCACCTCGAGGAACGAGTACGGCGACAGCTGGAAGCTGGTCTTGTAGATGGCCTTCACCGCATCCGGGATCGCATCGATGTTCTGGATGTCGCCCTGCGACCGGAGGATCTGCTCCTTGACGTCGCCCCAGATGCCGAGCTTCTGCAGGTCATTCACCAGGTTGCGGTTCACCTCGAGGAACTTGCCGTTGCTCGTCGCGCGGCTGAAGATCTGCGAGAACTGGGGGTCGAGCCCGGGCGTGGTGCCGGCAACGAGACCGATGGATGCCGTCGGCGCGATCGCCATGAGCGTCGCGTTGCGCATGCCGCCCTTCACCTTCACGCGCAGCGCGTCCCAGTCGAGCCGCGTGGTGCGGTCGACCTTGATCGGCGTGCCGCGGTCGGCCTCGGTGAGCGCGATGGAATCGAAGGGGACGAGCCCCTGCGACCAGCGGCTGCCCTCGAAGTTCGCGTAGGTGCCGCGCTCGCGAGCCAGGTCTGCCGACTCGTCGATGGCCGCGTACGAGACGTGCTCCATGACCTCGTCGATCAGGGCCGCCGCCTCGTCGCTCTCGTAGCTCAGGCCGAGGCGCTCCACGACATCCGTGAAGCCCATCACGCCGAGCCCGATGGCGCGGTTGGTGAGGTTGGCGTGGTCGGCCTCGGGCACCGACGACACCGTGATGTCGATCAGGTTGTCGAGCTGGCGCACCGCGCTGCGGGCGCTCTCGTCGATCCGCGCCCAGTCGAAGCCGAGCGTGCCGTTCGCGTCGACCGCCAGGTGGGTCGACAGGTTGATCGAGGCCAGGTTGCAGACCGAGATGTTCTGCTCGTCTTGCGGCAGGCAGATCTCGGTGCACAGGTTGCTGAGGTGGATCGTGCCCGTGTTGTTGTTGAGGGCGCGGTTGTTGATCGTGTCCTTCCAGGTCAGCCACGGGTGGCTGGTGGTCTGCAGCGAGATCAGGATCGAGGTGAACTGCTCGCGCGCGCCCATCTTCTTGAACATGTTGATGCGGCCGGCCTCGGCCTCTGCCACGTAGTACGCGTAGCGCTCCGAGAACGCCTTGCCGTACAGCTCGTTGAGGTCGGCGACCTCGAGCGGGTCGAACAGGTACCAGTCGTCGTCGTTCTGCACCCGCTTCATGAACTCGTCGCTGATCCAGACCGCGGTGTTGGCGGTGCGGGTACGGCGGTACGGGTCGCCGGAGTTCTGACGCAGGTCGAGGAACTCCGGGAAGTCCATGTGCCAGTTCTCCATGTAGAAGCAGAGGGCGCCGAACTTCTTGCCGCCGCGGCTGACCGCGCGCAGCACCGAGTCGACGGTGTGCATGAACGGGATGGGGCCGGTGCTCGTCGTGTTGTTGGAGCGGATCGGTGAGCCCTGGGCGCGCAGCTTGGTGACGCTGAGCCCGATGCCGCCGGTGCCCTTCGTGAGCCACATCACGTCGCGCACGCTCTTGGCGATGTTCTCGATGTCGTCCTGCATCTCCATGACGAAGCAGTTCGACAGCTGCGGGTAGGCGGTGCCGGCGTTCACCAGGGTCGAGCCGGCCGCGATGTACTCGAGCTTCGACATCTTGTCGTAGAAGCCGAGGGCGACCGAGGTCGGGTCGGCCTCGTTGAGCGCCAGGCCCATGGCGATGCGCATCCAGAAGTACTGGGGCACCTCGAGCGGCTCGCCGTTGCGGGCCTTGATGCCGTAGCGGTTGTTGAGCGTGACGACCGAGATGTACTTGAGCAGCTCATCGCGCGAGGGCTCGAGCGCGCCGGCCAGGCGTTCCAGATCGAACAGCTGGGTGAAGCGCGGGTCGAACAGCGTCTCGGCGACGCCGCGCTCGATGGCCGAGCGGAAGTGGGCCACGTGCAGAGCCTTCAGCTCATCGGCGGTCTCGTAGTCGCCGAGCACGCCCTTGTAGATGGTCTTCAGAAGCAGGCGGGCCGCGACGGTGTCGAACTGCGGGTCGTCTTTGACGTTCTGCAGCGCGACCTGGATGACGGCCTCGTCGAGCTGCTGGGTCGTGATGCCGTCGAAGAGGGTGAGCTCCAACTCGCTGGCGATCTGCGTGACCCAGGTGATGTTCTCGTCGAGACCCTGGCTCGCGTGCTCGATCGCGATGTTGATCTTGTTGGCGTCGTACGCCTCGCGCTCGCCGTTGCGCTTCACGACCGTGATGGCCATTACCCACTCCTTCTGTGCCGCACGGCACGCAAAAAACACCCGCAAAATACAACGCTCGACGACCGATGTCCCATCCCCCGGCCGGGAAGTTCCATCACTATATATCGGGGCACCGACCGAGTGGCAACCACTACATGTAGTGGGCGTGTCGTCCACAGAATGTGGATAAGTTCGCCGACTTCTGCACAGATTCCACAGCCTAATCGGGGCTTCTGACACCCCGTTGGGCGGCCGGATCTGGCCGGTAGAGTGGACAGGTTGTGAACGCCTATCTGAGCCTCCTGCGCACCCCCGGGGTGGCCCGGATCATCGCCGCGCAGCTCACGGCGCGCTTTCCGAGCGGGATGCTCTCACTGGGGTTCCTGCTCCACATGCAGCACATCTTCGGCTCCTACGGCGCGGCCGGCCTGGTTCTCGCCGCGACCAGCGTCGGGCAGGCCGTCTCGGGCCCGCTCACCAGCCGCTGGATGGGGCAATGGGGCATGCGGCCGGTGCTGCTGCTCACCACATCCATCTGCACCGTGTCGCTGCTCACGGTGGCGCTGGCGCCCCTGCCGCTGGTGGGCTACATGATCGCCGGGCTGGTCGCCGGCCTCAGCTACCCGCCCGTCCAGCCGGCGGTGCGCACGATCTACCCGAAGATGGTCAACTCGCACCAGCTGACGCCGCTGTTCTCGTTGGATGCCTCGGCCCAGGAGATCATCTGGATCGCCGGCCCGGTCGTCGTGACCTTCGTCGCCACGCAGATCTCGACGACGGTCGGGATCCTGATCTCGGTGCTGTTCCTGGTGGGCGGCGGGCTCTGGTTCCTGCTCTCGCCCGAGGTCGGCCGGGTGCGCATCCCGCGCAGCAAGCGCAAGCTCGGCTCGGTGCTCACCAAGGGGCCGGTGCTGCTCAGCACCCTCGTCGGATTCCTGCTGGTCGGCACCTGCGCCGCGACCGAGGCGGGGGTCGTGGCGACGTTCGGCCAGGGCAACTCGACCTCCGGCGTGGTGCTGGCGATCTGGGCGGTCGCCTCGCTGATCGGCGGCCTGCTGCTCGGCCACATCCCGGTCGGCCCCTGGGCCCTGGCGCGCCGCATGCTGGTGGTGCTCACCGGGTCGCTGCTGGCCGCCATCGCCGTCCTGGTCTGGACCGGCACGCCCGCCGAGTTCTGGACCCTGAGCGGCGCCCTGCTCGTGGCCGGGCTGTGCATCGCCCCCGCCCTCGCCGTCATGTTCGCCGTCGTCTCGTCGAGTGTGCGATTCAGTGACACCGCCGAGGCCTACGGCTGGGTCGGCACCGGGCAGCTGATCGGCGCGGCGGCCGGGTCGGCCGTCGCCGGATTCCTGATCGACTACGTGACGGCGACGCACTCCGGCGGACCGGGGCTGGGCGGCTTCGTCATCGCGGTCGGGTTCGCCCTGGTCGGAACCCTGGTGCCGACCCTGTTCCGCCGACGCCTGCCGGATCTGCGCGGCCGCGACGCCAGCCCGCTCGCCGACACCGAGCCGGTGCCGGTCCCGCCCAGCTGAGCCCGGCTACCCCTTCAGCCGCGACGGCTTCAGCACCTCCGAGAGCTCGATCAACTCGCTGAGCTCCTTCTCGATGAGCGCAGCTTCTTTCTCGTTGGGAGTGAACACCGCGTCGACGACCTGCAGCTTGGCGAAGTTGATCTCGACGTTCGCGCCGACCTTGACCATGATCGGCGTGACCGCCTGATCGAGCGCGACGACGCCGCGGGTTCCCCCCGACACACCGCCGTAGCTGACATAGCCGAGGGGTTTGCGCCACCACTCGTTGTTCAGATAGTCGAAGGCGTTCTTCAGGGCCGGCGAGAAGCTGTGGTTGTACTCCGGCGTGACGAAGATGAAGGCGTCGGCGGCGGCGACCCGCTCGCTCCACGCGATGGTGTGCGGCTTCGTGTACTGATGCAGGATCGGGTGGTTCGGCTCGTCCATGAACGGCAGGTTCAGTTCGGCCAGGTCGACGAAGTCGACGTCGAACCCGCCGTGCGCCTCGGCGCGCTCGCGCACCCAGCTGGCGATCGGCAGGCCGATCCTTCCGGGCCGGACACTGCCGACGATGATCATGAGACGGGTGGTCATGCGGAATCGCTCCTAGTAGTTGACGCGTCAATCTTCTCGGGCGTCAACCACACGGGATGCCGCGTCATTCCTCCACGAGGGGTTGCGTCGGCAGCGCCTCGGCCTCGCCCGCGCCTGCCTCCGCGCCCGCGGCGCCCTGCGGCCGGTCGCCGTTGTCGACATCCTCGGGATTAGGCAGCCGGGTCACGAAGCGGAAGAACACCAGTGAGGCCACGGTCGCCACGCCCCCGCCCACCAGGAACGGCAGCGCGAGGTCGACCCGGCCGAGCAGCCCGCCGAGCACCGAGCCGACCGGCATCGCCCCCCAGAGGAGCGTGCGCCAGGTGCCGTGCACCCGGCCGAGCAGCCGGCCCGGGATGATGCTCTGCCGCAGCGACATCACGAGCACGTTCCAGAGGATCACGCCGACCGACGAGACGAAGAACCCGACCGCCGCCAGCCAGAGCTGCGGCGCGATCCCGATCGCGAAGATCGCCACGGCGAAGAGGACGTTGCCGATCGCCATCGTGAGGCCGGCGCCCAGCCGGCGCTTCACCCGGTCGACGATCAGGCTGCCGATGATCGCCCCGGCTGCTCCGCTGAGCAGGAAGACGCCGAACAGCGAGGCCGGCAGTCCGACCCGCTGCACGAGATACAGCACGAAGCTCGCGGTGGCGGCCGAGATCGCCAGACCGGTGAAGGTGCTGAGCAGCCAGAGCGTCACCAGCATCCGGTTCGAGGTGATGAAGCGGAAGCCCTCGACGAATTGCCGCCACCAGGGTTCTCGCGCGGGTGCCTCGGCGCCCGCGGCCGGCACCACCGTGGCAGCCCGGAATTGGCGGCCTGATGCCGCGACCGGCAGGAACGCGGCGAGCACGACCGCCACCGCGAATGCCGCCACGTTGACTCCGAGCGGGATGAGCACCGACACCCCGAACAGCACCGAGGTGAACGGCGCAGACAGGAAGTTCAGCACCACTGTCTCGCCGGCCTCGATGCGACCGTTGGCACGCGGCAGGTTGCTCTTCTCGACGATGCCGGGCACCACGGCCCGGATCGCGCCGTCGTACACGGTCTCGGCGACACCGGCCACGAAGGTCACCGCATACAGCGACCAGATGGTCAGCGTGCCGGTCGCCACCAGGGCGAGCAGGGTGCCCCCCAGCAGCGCGCGCACCGTGTTGGCCAGCGCCATCGCGGCCCGGCGGTCGATCTTGTCGATCAGGATGCCGGACGGGATGGCGAACAGCAGCCAGGGCAGCATGGCCAGGGCCGCGATCCCGGACACCAGCAGCGGATCGCGGGTGAGCGTCACCGCCAGGAGCGGGACCGCCGTACGCACGATGCCGTCGCCCAGGCTCGACACCAGGTTGGCGGTGAAGATGTTGGCGAACGCCGCGCCGAGCGGCGGCCGCGGCTCCGTTGCCGCTGCGCTGGTCATCGGTCACCAGCTCCCGTGGATCGCGGCCCGGAAGCGCCGGTCGTAGAGTTCGCGCACGGATGCGGTGAATGCGTCGCCGAGCGGGGCGACCGACCCTGCCGCGGCATTGGCCTCGGCCTGCGCCGGATTGCGAGCACCCGGGATCACCGTGCTCACCCCCGGCAGCTGCGCCACCCAGGCGAGCGCGGCCTGCGCCGGCGGAAGACCGGCGCGCTCGGCGAGCGCCGAGAACTCCTGCGCCGCCTCGACGCCCTCGTCGAAGTCGACCCCCGAGAAGGTCTCTCCCCGGTCGAAGGCCTCACCGGTGCGGTTGTACGTGCGGTGGTCGTCCGGTGCGAAGGCGGTGTCGTGGCGGTAACGGCCGGTCAGCAGACCGCTCGCCAAGGGGACCCGCGCGATGATGCCGACCCCGGCATCCTGCGCGGCGGGCAGCACCTCGTCGAGCGGCTTCAGCCGGAACGCGTTCAGGATGATCTGCACCGTCGCCACGTGCGGGCGCGCGATCGCGGTCAGCGCCTCGTCGGTGGTCTCGACGCTGACGCCGTATGCGGCGATCGCGCCGGATTCGACCAGGGCGTCGAGCGCGTCGTACACCGCGTCGCTGCGGTAGACCGCACTCGGCGGGCAGTGCAGCTGCACCAGGTCGAGCGTGTCCATGCGCAGGTTGGCGCGGGAGCGATCCGTCCAGGCGCGGAAGTTCTCGGCCGTGTAGTTCTCGGGCAGCAGCGCCGCCCGTCTGCCCATCTTGGTGGCCACGGTGATCGCGCCGCGCTCGGCATCCGACAGGCTCGCGCGCCAGGCTCCGACGATGCTCTCGCTACGGCCGTCGCCGTATACGTCCGCGGTGTCGAAGAAGGTCACGCCCGCCTGTCGCGAGGCCTCGAGCACCGCCCGGGCATCCGACTCGGAGACGTCGCCCCAGTCGGCGCCGAGCTGCCAGGTGCCGAGGCCGATGACAGAAACCGTGCGGCCGGTACGGCCGAGAGTGCGATGATCCACGCTCCGAGCCTAAGCCGCACCGCCGATGGCCGGGTCGGCCGTCAGCCGATCGCGGTCGCCACCACCCGCGCCATCCTCGGCCGGATGACGTGGTCCACCCCGTCGACGCGGTGCACCGTCACGTTGCGCAACTGGGCGATCACGCGCATGCCCGACGGAGCCAGTAACGGATCCAGCGAGCCGTAGACCACCTCGACCGGCACCCGCACCGACGCCAGGTCGCTCACCGAGGTCTGCGCCTCGATCGAGTTCTGCAGCGAGAGCACGAAGGCGCGCCAGTTGGTCTCGGACACCACAAGCAGGTTCTTGATCGGCGAGAACCTCGCCAATCCGGCCGCCGCCCGGATGGTGAACTCCTTGTTGCTCCGCAGGTACTCGTAGAGCCGCAGGTACAGCTCCATCGCGGCGCGGTCCCGGCGGTCGCCGATCGCATTCGGGGTGAGGTAGATCGGCGGGCTCACCAGCACCAGGCGCCGCAGCCGACCGTGTCGCGCCGCCGAGTAGCGTGCCGCGATCAGCGAGCCCATGGAATGGCCGACCAGGACGAAGGGATCGCGCAACCGCAGCGACCGGATCGTGCGCGAGAGCGCCGCGACGTGCTCCTCGACCGTGTACTGCGCGTCGTCGGGAGCCGGCGACCCGCCGAATCCCAGCAGATCGATGGCGATCACCCGGTGCGAGCCCTCGATCAGCGGCACCACGTTCTCGAAGGTCACCGACGACGAGGCGATGCCGTGGATCATGACAACGGCCGGGCCACTCCCGGTGTCGACCGCGACATGGAGAAGGGGCGGCCGCCGGAAGAATCCGCTCAGTCGCCCCATGCCGTTCAGGCTATCCGGTGACGGTCAGCTGTCGCGCAGCTGCTCCTTCATCTCGTTCTTCTTCTCGACGGCGTCGCGGTTCATTTCCGCAGACCGGACATCGGCGTCGGCCTTCATCTGATCGGCCTTGTCCTCGATGCGTTCCTTGGTGTCGCGAGCTGCCTCGCCGACCCGGTGGCCGGCTTCCTCGGCGACGTCTTTGGCATCATCCATGAGTCCCATGTGGTGCTCCCTTCTGTTTGCCCCGACGCTAACCCGGGGCTTTCGACGCATGCCGAGCTGCCAGGCAGCCCCCAGGGTGCGCTGACCGGGCGGTCGGCAGCCGCCTCCACGTGGCCGAATCGTGACCCGTGACGATCGAATCGTGATCAACGTTGGGGTGTGCCGAGCCGGGGATGTCTCTAGCGTCGTCACCATGACACGCATCGCGCGCACTCTGCTGGTCGGCACGGCCCTGGTGGTCGCCTCGCTCTCGCTGGCCGGATGCTCGGCCGCCGGCGCAGGCTCCGGTTCTGCTCCGCAGCTGTCGAGCGGGGGCGTCGCCGGCCAGTCCGATGCGGTGGCGCCGAACGCGTCAACCGGATCCAAGTCGGACGTCGGCAGCGGCTCGACAGCCGACCGATCGATCGTCGTGACCGGAACCGTCACCATCACGGCCCAGAAGCCGCTGGACGCGGCCGACAAGGCGGTCTCGATCGTCGAGGGCGCGGGAGGCCGCGTCGACGGCCGCACCGAGAACGCGCCCACCGATCGCGACCAGGGCAGCGCGACGCTGGTGCTGCGCATCCCGGCCGCCAAGCTCACCCCGACCCTGGATGCCCTGAAGAAGCTGGGGCGCGCCGACCAGGTCTCGATCAACGCCACCGACGTCACCACCCAGACGCAGGATCTCGGCGCCCGCATCGACGCCCTGCGCGCCTCGATCACCCGCCTGCTCGAGCTGGAATCGAAGGCGACCGACACGACCAACCTGATCGCCATCGAAACCGCGATCAGCGACCGCCAAGGCGAACTGGAGAGTCTCGAAGCGCAGCAGCGCGGGCTCACCGACCAGATCAGCATGTCGACGATCACTCTCGACCTGCGATCGGATGCCGCGGCGCCGCCGGTCAAGCCCGCCGATTTCTGGTCCGGGCTGGGCACCGGGTGGTCGGCGTTCGTCGCCTTCTGGGCGGGACTGCTCGTGGTGTTCGGTGTCCTGCTGCCCTGGCTGCTGTTCCTCGGCGTAGCGGCTGTCGTCACAGTGCTCATCGTGCGCCTGGTCCGGCGGCGCAATGCGCGTCGCGCGGCGGCGGGGGTGGCGACCGCGGCTGCTGCGCCCGCACCGGCGGCGGCTACTCCGCCCGGACCGACCGGATGAGCGCCAGCACCGCGAGGCCGTAGGCCTCCGACGGGTCGTCACTGGTGAACGCCGCATCCGCCCCGTCGATGGCCGCGGTGACCGTGTAGCTCACGCGCCCGCTCTCGGCGGTGGTGCGCACCAGCCCGCGGAAGGTTCCCCGCAGCAACTCGCGCAGTTGATCCTCACGCGGCATCCACAACGCGTCGTCGAGCGCCACCGAGTCGAGAGCCCACTCGGTCGTGCCGTTGAACCCGAGCACCGTTCCGCTCGGATAGTGGTGCGCCTCGATGGTCATATCGCTCACCGTGAAGACGTCGCCCTCGAAGTCGGCGACCGCGCCATTCGCCGGCGTGATCTGGAAGCTGTCACCGGAGACCGGCGTCCAGCCCAGGCCGGCCTCGCGGAGTTCGCGGGCGAGAGCGGTGGAGATCACGACTCCATCATCCGCGACCTCGAGCTGCGCCCGCATGACAGGATGACCCAGGACGATCCGAAGGAGACCGCGTGGCCGAGCCCACCCCCCTGCCCTCCGACCCGATCGCCGAGGCTCACCGCCAGTGGCAGGAGCACGGCTGGGCGGATGCCGCGGACGGCATGGCCGCGGTCACCGCCATCATGCGCACCCAGCAGATCCTGCTGGCCAGGATCGAGTCGGCCCTCAAGCCCTTCGACCTGACCTTCGCGCGCTTCGAGCTGCTGCGGCTGCTGAGCTTCACCCGGCACGGCTCGCTGCCGATGGCCTTCGCCAGCTCCCGGCTGCAGGTGCATCCGACCAGCGTCACCAACGCGGTCGATCGGCTCGAGGCGGCCGAGCTGGTCAAGCGGGTTCCGCATCCCACCGACGGCCGCGCCACGCTGATCGAGATCACACCGGCCGGGCGGGAGCGGGTGGATGCGGCCACCGCCGAGCTCAACAGCGCGATCTTCCGGCGCACCGGCTTCGACCCGCAGCAGGTCGTCGAGTTGAACGCCCTGCTGACCGGATTCCGCCGCGACGCGGGCGACTTCAGCGAGTAAGGCGCCGTTCAACCGCGCTGATGACCAGCACCAATCCCACCAGGTCGAGTGCCACAACGATCGGCACCAGCCACCAGGGCATGGCCTGATAGCCGAAGACCTGCATCGCGAGAAGCGACGCTGCGAGGGCGAGTGCGACTCCGGTCACCACGATGAGAGCTGCTCTCGCACGCACCGAGGTTCTTCGGGTCAGAAGAACGACGAGGAAAACGGCAGCGAACTGCGCGAATCCCGCGATCAACCCGTAGAGAGACGCCAGCACGCAGACGACGACGACGAAGAACTGATAGCCGCCGGCGTACGCGGGAGTCTTGTTCACTTGCAGAGCAAGCGGAACGGCAAGACTGGCTGCCGCAACCACGCCACCCAGCAGGAAGCCGCCTGCGACCGAGTAGACGCCCAGAGCCGGAACAGTCGCTGGCGTGAACCTCACGATGCGATCCTGGCTCAGTACTGCCAGGGATACGGGCCCCAGTCGGGATCCCGCTTCTCGAGGAAGGCGTCGCGGCCCTCGACGGCCTCGTCCGTTCCGTAGGCGAGCCGGGTGGCCTCACCCATCAGCACCTGCTGCCCGGCCAGGCCGTCGTCGACCGCGTTCATCGAGAACTTCAGCATCCGGATCGAGGTCGGCGACTTGCCGAGGATCGTCTCGGCCCAGTCCAGCGCCGTCGCCTCGAGCCGGGCGTGCGGCACGACGGCGTTGATCGCGCCCATCTCGTAGGCGCGCTGCGCGCTGTACTCGCCGCCGAGGAAGAAGATCTCGCGCGCGAACTTCTGCCCGACCTGGCGGGCCAGCAGCGCACTGCCGTATCCGCCATCGAACGAGCCGACATCGGCATCCGTCTGCTTGAACCGCGCGTGCTCGGCGCTCGCGATGGTCAGATCGCAGACCACGTGCAGCGAGTGCCCGCCACCGGCGGCCCAGCCCGGGACGACCGCGATGACGACCTTCGGCATGGTGCGGATCAGGCGCTGCACCTCGAGGATGTGAAGGCGGCCGGTCGGTCTCGATACGCCGCCTTCGGCGGCACTCGACCCGCTCTCATACTGGTAGCCGTCTCGGCCCCGGATGCGCTGGTCGCCGCCCGAGCAGAACGCCCAGCCGCCATCCTTGGGGCTCGGTCCATTCCCGGTGAGCAGCACCACCCCGATGCGCACGTTCTGGCGCGCGTCGTCGAGCACCCGGTCGAGCTCGTCCACCGTCTGCGGGCGGAACGCGTTCCGCACCTCGGGACGGTTGAACGCCACGCGCGCGATCCGGCCACTCGTGTCGTGGTGGTACGTGATGTCGGTGAGGTCGCCGAATCCCTCGACCGGCGTCCAGCGGGCAGGATCGAAGAGTTCCGAAACGGGTGCGGTCACGATGTCACGGTATCCCCCGCCAGGTGAACGCGGGGGCCTCGCGCGCCAGGAAGGCCGCCGCGCCGATCCGAGCCTCGTCGCTCGCGGCCACCTGGGCGTCCCAGAACGCCGCCCGATCCGCCAGCGCCGGGTCGCCGGCGGCGATCAGGTCGATCAGCTCCTTGCTCGCCTGCTGGGTGAGCCGGGAGCGCGAGACCAGCGTGTCCACGAAGGCGGCGATGCCCGGCCAGAACCCGGCCGTGGGGAGGATGCGCGAGACCATGCCCCAGCGGGCGGCGGTCTCGGCATCCACCAGCTCGCCACTCAGGATGAGGTGCTTGGCCACCGCGGGCCCGGCCAGCTGCACCAACCGGGTCACGCCGGTGAGCGGATACAGGATGCCCAGCCGCGCCGGTGTGACACCGAACGTCGAGCGCTCGGAGGCGAGGCGGATGTCGCACGCGCCCGCGATTTCCCAGCCGCCGCCGACGCAGTAGCCGTCGATCGCGGCGATCGTCGGCTTCGGAAAGGCGGCAAGCGCGCTCTCGCCCGCCGTGACGTGCCCCCCGTCACCGGCGTCCGGGTCGCGCAGGATCTGGTCGAGGTCGCGGATGTCGGCCCCCGCAGAGAAGTCGTCGCCGACCCCGCGCACCACGAGCACGCCGACCTCGCGATCGGCCGCCAGTTCGGCGAGCAGCGGCGCGAACGAGTCCCACATCGCTCCGGTCAGCGCGTTGCGCCGGCCGGCATGGTCGATGGTGAGGGTTGCCACCTGGCCGACGACCTCGACACGGAGCTCGGGCATCAGTCCGCGGGTTCCGTCACGATGCCGGCCGCCAGCAGTCCGTCGATCTGCTCGGCCGTCAACCCGAGGCGGCCGAGCACGGCGCGGGTGTCCTCCCCCAGGGCCGGCGGCGCCTTGCGGATGCCGGGCGCGACCCCGTCGACCGTGATCGGCCCGCGCACCAGGGGCAGCGCGCTCCCGTCACGCCGGGTCAGGTGCTTCACCAGATCGAGATGGCGCACCTGCGGATCGTCGAACACCTGCCGGTAGTTCAGGATCGGACCGGCCGGGATCCCGATCCGCCGCAGCTCATCGACCCACTCGAGCCCGGGGCGCGCCGCGAGAAGCTGTTCGAGTCGTGCGGTCAACTCCTGCCGATGGCCGGATCGCGCACGCCCGGTCGCGAACTCCGGGTCGTCGGCCAGCCCGGGCTCGCCGAGCAGCTCCGCCAACTGCTGGAAGTGCCGGTCGTTGCCGGCGGCGATGATGATCGGGATGTCGGCGGTCGCGAACACGCCGTAGGGCGCCAGCACCGGATGGTTGTTGCCCTGCGGCTCGGGCACCTCGCCGGTGCTCAGGTAGCGCTGACCCTGGAACGCCGAGACGGCGACCGCCGCCTCGAGCAGCGAGGTCTCGATGGTGGCCCCGGTTCCGGCGGTGCCGCCTCCCGTGCGCTCTCGCCCGACCAGCGCCGCCGCGATGCCGACCGCGGTGAACACCCCGGCGTAGATGTCGACGATCGGCACCCCGACCCGGGTCGGGTGCTCGGCGTCATCGCCGGTCACCGACATCAGGCCCGACATCCCCTGCGCGACCTGGTCGAGCCCCGCGGCCTGCGCGAGCGGCCCGGTCGAGCCGAATCCGCTCACCGAGGCCACGATCAGCGAGGGCTTCTCGGCGCGCAGCTCCGCGGGATCGAGGCCCATCTCGGCCATCGTGCCGGGCTTGAAGTTCTCGATCACGACGTCCGCGTCCAGGGCCATCCGGCGCAGCAGCGCGGCGCCCTCCGCCGAGTAGAAGTCGATCGCGATCGATGACTTGTTGCGGTTCACCGAGTCGAAGTACAGGCTGTGCACGCCCTCGAACGGCGGCCAGGCACGGGTGCTGTCGCCGCCCTTGGCGCTCTCGACCTTGATGATCGTGGCGCCGAGGTCGGCGAGCAGCGCGGTCGCGTACGGCCCGGCGAGCGCGCGGGTCAGGTCGAGCACGACGATCCCGTCGAGCGGCAACGCGGCGTGCGGCGACGCGCCGGCCACGGCTCAGCCCTTCAGCCGGATGTTGACCTGCTTGGTCTGCGTGAAGCCGGCCAGCATCCCCTCGAGCGAGACCTCGCGGCCGATGCCGCTCTGCTTGTATCCGCCGTAACTCTGCCCGACCACCTGGCCGCCGCCCTGGTTGACCTGCACCCAGCCGGCCTCGAGCCGGTTCGAGGTGGTGACGGCGGCATCCAGGTCATGCGTCCAGACGTAGGCGGCGAGGCCGTAGTTGCTGTCGTTGGCCATGCGCACCACGTCGTCGACATCGGTCCACGGGATGGCGACCAGCACGGGGCCGAAGATCTCCTCCTGAGCGAGGCGGAAGTCGTTGCCGACCCCTCCGAACACCGTGGGCACGTGGAAGTACCCCTCGGTCAGCGGCCCGCTGGTCGGCACCTCGCCGCCCAGCACCGTGGTCATGATCGAGCTCGCGCGGCCCTCGTCGAGGTAGCCGGCGATCGAGTCGAACTGGCTGGCGTTGATGATCGCGCCCATGTCGCTCGTCTCGTCGAGCGGGTCGCCGACCTTCATGGCGCCCAGTCGCGCGCTCAGGGTGCCGAGCACCTCGTCGTAGATGTCCTGGTGCAGGAAGAGCCGGGATCCGGCGGTGCAGCTCTGCCCCTGGCGCGCGAACCGCGAACTGAGCAGCAGGCCGTCGATCAGGGCATCGATGTTGTCGGCGGTCGCCGCATCCGGGAAGACGATCGAGGGATTCTTGCCACCGAGCTCGAGCGAGATGTGCGCCAGGCGCTCCCCCGCCGTGCGCGCGACGCCCTTGCCGACCTCGGTCGAGCCGGTGAACGAGACCTTGTCGATTCCGGGATGCTCGGCCATCGCCTGGCCGACGACGCTGCCGCGTCCGGTCAGGGCGTTCACCACGCCGGCGGGCAGGTGGTTGTTGCAGACCTCGGCCAGCAGCAGGATGGTCAGCGGCGCGTCATCCGCGGCCTTCATGATCACGGTGTTGCCCGCCGCGAGCGCGGCCGGCACCTTGAAGCCGGCGATCATCAACGGCGAGTTCCAGGGCAGGATGCAGCCCACCACTCCCAGCGGCTCGAGCCGGGTGTACTGCAGCTGGTTGTCGCCCGCGGGCAGCACCGTGCCCTTCACCTCGCCCGCGATGCCGGCGAAGTAGCGGAACAGCGACACCAGCACGCCGACCTCGGGGCGGGCCTGGGTGCGGATCGCGTTGCCGGTGTCGATCGCGGTCAGCCGAGCGAACTCCTCGGTGCGCTGCTCGAGCTCGTCGGCGATCTTGTTGAGCGCGCGCGAGCGCTCGGTGAAGTGCAGCGCACGCCAGGCCGGGAACGCCGCGTGGGCGGCCTTCACCGCTCGGTCGAGGTCGGCGGTGCCCGCTGACGGCACCCGGGCGATGACCGTCTCGCGCTTGGCCGGGTTCTTCACCTCGCGCCACTCGCCGGTGAGCGACTCGACCTCTTCGCCCCCGATCCACATCAGGCGGTCGGTGCGGCCGCCGAGCACGGCGCTCGGGGTCAGGGTGGTGGTGTCGGTCATCGCGTCCTCCGGGCGTGCTGGTGGTCATCGGGTCTGCTGGCGGCCGGCCGGGCCGGTCAGCGGTTGGTGAAGTCGGGGTCGCGCTTCTCGGTGAAGGCGCGCATCCCCTCCTTCTGGTCGTCGGTGGCGAACAGCGAGTCGAAGATACGCCGCTCGAACCGCAGGCCACTGCTCAGTGTGGTCTCGAATGCGGCATTGACCGCCTCTTTGGCGAGCATGGCGACCGGCAGCGACATCCCGGCGATGGTCGCGGCGGCCGCCATCGCCTCATCGAGCAGCCGATCGGCCGGCACGACCCGCGCCACCAGGCCGGCCCGCAGCGCCTCAGCGGCGTCGATGGTGCGGCCGGTGAGCACCAGGTCCATCGCGAGCGCCTTGCCCACCGCGCGGGTCAGTCGCTGCGAGCCGCCGATGCCCGGGATCACGCCGAGCTTGATCTCGGGCTGGCCGAACTTCGCCGTCTCGGAGGCGATCAGGATGTCGCACATCATCGCCAGCTCGCAGCCGCCGCCGAGCGCGTAGCCCGAGATCGCGGCGATCAACGGAGTCCGGATGCCGGTCAGCCGGTCGCCGGTCGAGAACACGTCGGTGAGGTACATGTCGAGGTAGCCTTTGTCGGCCATCTCCTTGATGTCCGCCCCGGCCGCGAAGGCGCGCTCGGATCCGGTGATCACGATCGCGCCCACGCCGGGATCGGCGTCGAACGCGGTGGCCGCGGCCAGCAGATCTTTCAGCAGCTGCGAGTTGATCGCGTTCAACGCCTCGGGACGGTTCAGCGTGATCAGGCCCACCCGGCCGCGCTGCTCGACCAGGATCGTCGGATACTCGATCGTCGAATACTCGGTGCTCATCCAGACACCTTCGCAGATTCTGCCGGGTTGTCGTCGGATGGGGTGCCCGCCGAGTTCTCGCGGATCACCGTGATGATGCCCGAGAAGTCCCGCCCGGCGCCGCCCTCGTCGGCGAAGCGCTGGTAGATCCGCGCGGCCAGCGGACCGAGCTCGGCGGCGGTCCCGGTCTGCTCGAGGGCATTGAGGGCGAGGCCGAGGTCCTTGGCCATGAGCGCGCCGGCGAAACCGGGCTGGTAGTCGCGGTTGGCCGGGCTGGTCGGCACCGGGCCGGGCACCGGGCAGTTGGTGGTGAGCGCCCAGCACTGGCCGGATGCCGCCGACGCGACATCGAACAGCGCCTGGTTGGTCAGCCCCAGCTTCTCGCCGAGCACGAACGCCTCACTGACCGCGATCATCGAGATGCCGAGGATCATGTTGTTGCAGATCTTGGCCGCCTGCCCGGCGCCGGACCCGCCGCAGTGCACCACGCGACCGCCCATCACCTCGAGGATGGGCTGGGCCGAAGCGAAGTCGTCGGCGTCCGCGCCGACCATGAAGGTCAGCGTCCCGGCCTCGGCGCCGACCGTTCCGCCCGACACCGGCGCATCCATGCCGTGGTGGCCCGCCGTCACGGCCAGCTCGCGCGCCGCGATGGCGTCGGCCACGTCGATGGTCGAGCAGTCGATGAACAGGGTGCCGGGCTGAGCGGCGGCGAGCAGGCCATCGCGGTAGGCGTCGAGCACGTGCGCGCCGCTCGGGAACATCGTGATGACCACGTCGGCGTCGGCGACCGTCGAGGCGGCATCCGGGGCGACGGCGATGCCGCGTTGGCGCGCGTGCTCGAGCGCCGCGGGCACCACGTCGAACCCCCGCACGTCGTGGCCGGCCGCGACCAGATTGGCCGCCATCGGGCCGCCCATGTTGCCGAGTCCGAGAAAGGCGATGGTCATGATCCACTCCCTGTCGTGGCCGGCGCCGTCGCCAGCCCCAGTTCTTGGGCACCCAACCGTGCGAAGTACTGCTCGATGACCGCGGGCGAGACCTCGGCGAGGCTCGCGGGCGACCAGCGCGGCGCGCGGTCCTTGTCGATGACCTGGGCGCGGATGCCCTCGATCACCTCGGTGCCGCGGCTGATCCGGGTCGCGATCCGGAAGTCCTGGTCGAGGGCGGCCTCCAGGCTCGGCAGCGCCGAGGCACGCCGGAGCGCGGCCAGGGTCAGGGCCACCGAGGTCGGCGACTTGGTGCGGATCGTCGCGGCCGCCTCCCGCGCGGCGGGCTCCGTCGACGCGGCGAGCCGCTCGACGATCGTCTCGGCGTCATCGCCGGCATAGAGTTCGTCGATCCAGGGGCGCTGCGCGAGCAGCTCGGAGGCGGGCGGCGGCGCCGCGAACTCGGCGACCACCTCGACGGCCTCCCGGGTCTCGAGCGCCGTCGCGAGCTCGGCGAGCCGCTCGCTCGGCACGAAGTGGTCGGCGAGGCCGAGAGCGATCGCATCGGCTCCCGACGCGGTGACCCCGGTCAGACCGAGATGCGTGCCGAGCTCGCCGGGGGCGCGGGCCAGCAGGTAGGTGCCGCCGACGTCGGGGAAGAACCCGATCGAGACCTCGGGCATGCCGACGCGGGTGCGCTCGGTGACCACGCGGATTCCGCCGTGAGCCGAGAGACCGATGCCGCCACCCAGCACCAAGCCGTCCATCAGGGCCACGTACGGCTTCGGATAGCGCGCGATCGCCGCATCCAGTTCGTACTCGTCCGCCCAGAACCGCACGGCCTCATCGCGGCCGCCGAGCACCGCGTGGTAGATCGCCACGATGTCGCCCCCGGCGCACAGCCCGCGGTCGCCGGCCCCGGTGAGCAGCACCGTGCGCACGGCATCGTCGCCGCGCCACTCGTCGAGTGCGGTCGCCAGGGTTCGCACCATGGCGTGATTGAGCGCATTGATCGCGCGCGGGCGGTTCAGGGTCAGGCGACCGAGCGCGCCGGCCCGCGCCACCAGCACCTCGTCGGGCGTCTCAACCGCATCGAGGGGTGTGTCAACCACCGTCACGCTCCCGCGAGTTCGCGGCCCACGATGAGCCGCATGATCTCGTTCGTCCCCTCCAGTATCTGGTGCACACGCAGGTCGCGCACGATCCGTTCGATGCCGTAGTCGGCCAGGTAGCCGTAGCCGCCGTGCAGCTGCAGCGCGGCGTTCGCCACCGAGAACCCGGCATCGGTCGCCAGCCGTTTGGCCATCGCGCAGAGCCGCACCCGGTCGGCGGCCCCGCGGTCGACCGCGTCAGCCGCGCGCCACAGCAGGGTGCGCGCCGCCTCGAGCTCGGTGTCCATGTCGGCCAACCGGAACAGCAGCGCCTGGTTCTGGATCAGCGGCGCGCCGAACGCCTCGCGCGAGCGCAGGTAGTCGACGGCCTTGTCGAGCGCGGCCTGCCCGCCGCCCAGCGAGCAGGCACCGATGTTGAGCCGCCCGCCATCGAGCGCCGTCATGGCGATGCCGAAGCCGTCGCCCTCGGCGCCGAGGCGGTTCGCGACCGGCACGTGCACGTTGTCGAAGATGACCTGGCGCGTCGGTTGCGCGTGCCAGCCCATCTTCTTCTCGAGCGGCCCGAAGCTCAGGCCGGGCGTGCCGTCCGGCACGAGGATGGCGCTGATGCCGTGGCTTCCGGTCTCGGCGGTCCGCGCCATCACGACGTACACGGCGGCGGCTCCGGCGCCCGAGATGAACTGCTTCACCCCGTTCAGCACGTACTGATCGCCGACCCGCTCGGCGCGCGTTCGAAGAGCCGCGGCATCCGACCCGGCCCCCGGCTCGGTGAGGCAGTAGCTGCCGAGCGACTCCATGGTGGCCAGCGCGGGGACCCACTCCGCCCGCTGCCGGTCATCGCCGTGGCGGTCGATCATGCCGACCACCATGTTGTGGATCGAGATGTATGCCGCGATGGTGGTGTCGCCCGCCGCCAGCTGCTCGAACAGCCGGACAGCGTCTGAGCGGCTCAGGCCCGATCCGCCGAACCGTTCGTCGACGCACATCGCGCCGAGGCCCATCTCACCCGCCTCGCGCAGCACGTCGAGCGGGAGGTGGCCGGTCTCGTCCCACTCCGCGGCATGCGGAGCGAGCTCGTTCCCGGCAAAGTCTCGGACGGCGTCGACCATGCTCTGCTGGTCGCGGGTGAGGGTGAACATCGTGGGTTCCTCGCTTGTTGACGTAGTGCTCCGCGCTTGTGGCGCGGGTGCTGCTGTCTTTGCGGCCGCTTCCGTGCGGCCGTCACTGACAGAATACGTGGATGTCCTAGTATTTACGAGGACTTCCTACTAAATCTCGCGCAGGTTGCCGCCCCGCGTCCGACTTAGGCTTGATCCACTGCTCATGCTCGACGAAGAGGACCACCATGAAGATCGCCGTTCTCGTGAAAGAAGTGCCCGACACCTGGGGCGACCGACGCATCGACCCGACCACCAAGCGGGTCGACCGCTCGTCGGACGAGGTCGTCGATGAGGTCAACGAGAAAGCGGTCGAGATCGCGCTGCAGGTGCAGTCCGCCAATCCGGGCAGCGTGGTGACCGCGGTCACCATGGGGCCCAGGAGCGCCACAGACGGACTGCGCAAGGCGCTGTCGATGGGAGCGGACAACGCGATCCATCTGCTCGATGACGGACTGGTCGGATCGGATGCCGTGCAGACCTCCGCCGCCCTGGCAGCCGCCCTGGCGCCGCGCGGCTTCGACCTCGTGATCGCCGGCAACGAGTCGACGGACGGGCGCACGGCCGCCGTGCCCGCCATGCTCGCCGAGCGCCTCCACGCCGCCCAGCTGACCAACTTGCGCGCCCTCACCGTGTCGGGCACCGAGGTCACCGGCGAGCGCACCACCGAGGACGGTTTCGTCGAGGTCGCCGCGTCGCTGCCGGCCGTGGTGTCGGTGACCGAGCAGATCGCCGAGGCGCGCTACCCGAGCTTCAAGGGCATCATGTCGGCCAAGAAGAAGCCGGTCGAGACGCTGAGCATCACCGACCTGGGGCTGGATGCGGCCGACACCGGGCCTGATCACTCGTGGTCGGTCGTGCTCGAGGTCGTGCCGCGACCGGCGCGCACCGCCGGAACGGTGATCACCGATGACGGCACCGCCGGCACCCAGCTGGCCGACTACCTGGCTTCGGCCAAACTGATCTGAGAGGCGACCGACATGTCGAAGATCCTGGTGCTGATCGAGCACACCGATTCGAAGCCGGCCGCGAATGCCGGCGAACTGCTCGCCGCCGCCGCCACGCTCGGCGAGCCGCACGCCGTCGTCGTGACCTCGGCGGATGTCGGGGCGCTCGCCACCGCGCTCGGCGCCCTGGGGGCCGCCGTCGTGCACGTCGCCACGGTGCCCGACGCGGAGTCGTTGCTCGTCACCCCGCAGGTCGCGGCGCTCGCCGCGGCCGTCGCAACGGGCGACGTGGGCGCGGTGCTGGTGGGCACCTCGCTCGAGAGCCGTGAGGCCGCCGCCCGGCTCGCGATCCGGATCGGCGGGGCGTACCTGAGCGACGCCGTCGGCCTGGGCTCGTCGAGCGCCGGCGGAGCGTCGTCCGCCATCACGGTCACGCAGCAGGCGTTCGGCGGGGCGTACACCGTGTCCTCGACCGCCGCACGCGGCATCCCGATCATCTCACTGCGCCAGCACTCGGTGGAGGGGGCTGCGCCCGCGGCGGCGGGAACGGTCGCCGCCCTCGGGATCGACGACCAGGCGCCCGCCACGCGCATCACCGCGCGGCACGAGGCGATCGAGGCGTCCAGCAGGCCCGATCTGCAGGCGGCGTCGATCGTCGTCTCGGGCGGCCGGGGGCTCGGCTCGGCCGAGAACTTCGCCCTGGTGGAACAGCTCGCCGATGCGCTCGGTGCCGCCGTCGGGGCATCCCGCGCCGCGGTCGACGCCGGATACGTGCCGCAGAGCCACCAGGTCGGCCAGACCGGCGTCACGGTCTCGCCGAACCTCTACATCGCGGTCGGGATCTCGGGCGCTATCCAGCACAAAGCCGGCATGCAGACCGCCAAGACCATCGTCGCGATCAACAAGGACGGCGACGCGCCGATCTTCGACGTCGCCGACTTCGGCATCGTGGGCGACCTGTTCACGGTGGTGCCGCAGTTCATCGACGCCGTCAAGACCCGGAAGGGCTGATGGCCACCGCCGACCCGGCGCATTTGGAAGCCCGGGTGCGGGCAGCGGAACTCAGCCTCGCGGCGCGATACGGCCGCACGCTCCTCGAGCACGTGATCCCCACGCGCACGGGATCACGGCTGCGGGTCGTCGAGTATCCGGCGGTCGGCACGCTGTCGAAGGCTGCCGCCGGTCTGCCGCCGGTCGTGCTCCTGCACGGGATCGCCTCCACCACTGCCCTGGCTGCCCCTCTGCTCGACGCCCTGGCGGGCCGCAGGGTGCTGGCCGTCGACTGGCCGGGTCACGGGCTCTCGGGGGTCGGCGTCATCCGGCGCGACTCCAACGCACGCGACGACGCGGTCGCCGTCGTCGAGCTGGTCTTCGACACCTTCGATCTCAGGCTGGTCGACCTGGTCGGTCACTCGCTCGGCGGTCAGGTGGCGCTCTACGCCGCACTCGCGCATCCCGAGAAGGTGCGCAGGCTGGTTCTGCTCGGCGCGCCAGGTGCGGCGTTCTCGCAGGCGAGGCCGACCCTCGGGATGCGGCTGGCCGCGATCCCAGGCATCGGCACGGCGCTGCTCGGCTTGTCGACCTCGCAGCGGGCGCACGACCGCGCCGTCGATCGCCTGCTCGGCGCGGGAGTTCTCGACGGCTACCCCTCCGAGATCAACGAGATCGGCTATCTCGCCTCGCAGCGCTCGGAGTTCGCCTCGTCGGTGTCCAGTCTGTTCCGCGCGATGATGACGCCCGTCTCGGTCCGGTCCGGGGTGGCACTCACCGCCGCCGAGTTGGCTCATCTGGCGGTGCCGACGCTCATCGTCTGGGGTTCGGACGACGTGATCCTGACCCCGGCGCACGGCAGGGCGAGTGCCGACGCCATCCCGAATGTCACGATCCTCGAGGTCGACGGCGGCCACGCCCCCTGGCTGAACGACCCGGAGCGGGTCGGTCATGCCGTGTCGGCGTTCCTCACTGGGTAGGGTCTGAAGCGATGAGTACCGTGACCCCTCCCTCTGCCGCCCGTGCCAAGACGCCCAGGAGCCGCTGGTTCAAGTTGGTGTGGATGATTCCTGTCGTGCTGGTCGGCGCGCTGCTGATCGTGCTGGCCGCGCGCGCCGTCAGCGCGCTGCCCGCGATCCGGGACTTCATGACGACCTATCCGGGCCAGTCCGCGCTGCCGTCGTGGGCGCCGGTCGGCTTCCCGGCGTGGTTGGAGTGGCAGCACTTCCTCAGCTCGTTCTTCCTGCTGTTCATCATCCGCACCGGCTGGCAGGTGCACACCACGCGCCGCGCCGAGGCGTATTGGACCCGCAGCAACACGGGTCTGATCAAGACCAAGGGGCAGCCGGTCCGCATCCCGCTGCATCTCTGGTTCCACCTGACCATGGATGTGCTGTTCGTGCTGAACGGCCTCGTGTTCTACGTGCTGATCTTCGTGAGCGGCCAGTGGGTGCGGATCGTGCCGACCCGCTGGGACGTCATCCCGAACGCGATCACCGCCGGTATCAAGTACGCCTCGCTGAACTGGCCGACCGAGGATGGCTGGGTCAACTACAACGCGCTGCAACTGCTGACCTACTTCGTCACGGTGTTCATCGCGGCGCCCCTGGCCGTGCTCACCGGGCTCCGGATGGTGCCGGGCCTGGCCGGACGCTGGAAGCCCTTCGACAAGGTCTACCCGGCCGCGGTGGCGCGCAGGCTGCACTACCCGATCTTCATCTACTTCCTGGCGTTCATCGTGGTGCACGTGACCCTGGTGCTGGCGACCGGCGCCCTGCGCAACCTCAACCACATGTACGGCGGCAGCGATGACGTCAACTGGGTCGGCTTCGCGTTCTTCGCCGGTTCGCTGGTGCTGATGGTCGGCGGATGGTTCGCCGCCCGGCCCGTGCTGCTGGCGTCGCTCGCATCGCTCGGCGGCCGCGTCGGGCGCTGAACGCATCCGCCTGAGACAGACGAAGGCCCCGGACTCCCACTCGAGTCCGGGGCCTTCGCGGCTTCAGGCTGCGGTCACGTTCGAGTCAACGACCCGCCGGCGCGCACGCGCGACACCGCGTCGACCGTGGCCGCCAGGATCAGCACGCCGCCCGTGACGAGCAGGTTGATTCCACCACCCAGGTTGAGCAGGCCGAGGCCGTTCGTGATGACCGCGATCACCAGTGCGCCGACCGCCGCGTGCACCAGCCGTCCGCGGCCGCCGAAGAGGCTGACACCGCCGACCACCGCTGCCGCGACGCCGCTCAGCACCGTGTCGTGCCCGAACGACGCATCAACCGAGCCGTTCTTGGAGGCGGTGAACAGACCGGACACCACAGCCAGGGTCGAGCAGATCGCGAAAGCCGCCCAGCGGATCCCGACCACCTTGATGCCCGCGCGGCGGGCTGCCTCGGCGTTGCCGCCGATGGCGTACAGGTAGCGGCCGTACTTGGTCCGGTCGAGCACGAACGTGCCCGCCCACATGATCAGCAGCACGATCGGCACCACGATGGGCACGCCGGAGATGATCTCGCCGTGACCCACCACCTTGCCGTTCAGGATGTTCACCTGACCGCGGTTCTGGTTGAGGAAGAGGATGACCAGACCACCGATCACGAGGATCAGGGCCAACTTGATCCAGACCAGCGCGACCGTGCGATTCGGCACCTCGGCGCGTGCGCGCCGGCGACGGTCGATGATGGCCGTCACACCGCTGATGACCAGCACGACCGCGAGCATGACCCAGCCCTGCCAGGGCTCGAGGTTGTTGTTCTGAATGGCGCTGACCTGGTCCTGCGTGATCCGGTACAGCCCGCCGGTGCCGATGATCAGCAGTTGCAGGCCCTGGAAGCCGAGGAACAGGCCGAGGGTCACGACGAACGACGGGATGCCGACCCTCGCCACGAAGAACCCGATGAAGAGCCCGATCACCACGCCCGCGGCCAGCGCGATCGCCAGAGCGAGCACCCAATTCAGGTTGAGACCGCCCGGGAACGACAGCACCACGAACAGCGCCATCGCCACGCCCGAGGTGGTGCCTGCCGACAGGTCGATCTCGCCGAGCAGGATGACGAACACCAGCGCCATGGCGAGCATGACCTGAGGCGCGGCCTGGGTCAGCAGGTTCGCGAGGTTGCGCTCGGTGAGGAAGTACGGGCTGAGCAGGGTGAAGAGGATGCTCAGGACGACGAACCCGGAAACCGCGGGCAGCGCGCCCATGTCGCCACCGCGCACGCGGCTCAGGTAGGCGCGGACCTGGTCGGCGAGTCCGCCCTCCATGCCGCTGCCGATCAGGCCGGACGCGGGAAGGGCCGTCGTATCGTCGACCGCGGTCGTGGTCTTCTTGCTGTCGCTCACGCGGCACCTCCGTAGGTCTTGCTGCCGGTGATGTAGCCGACGACGTCATCGCTCGTCGTCTTCGCCGTTTCGATCTCGGCGACCATCTGACCCAGGTACAGCACGTTGATGTAGTCGGCGACCTGGAAGACGTCGACCAGGTTGTGGCTGATCATGATCACCGCGACGTTGTTCTCGGCGAGACGCTTCACCAGCGCGAGAACCTGCTCGGTCTGGGCGACGCCGAGCGCCGCGGTCGGCTCGTCGAGGATGACGAGCTTGGCCGCCTTCAGCACCGAGCGCGCGATCGCGACCGTCTGACGCTGTCCGCCGGACAGCGATGACACCTTCTGGCGCACCGACTTGACCGTGCGCACCGAGAGCGACCGCAGCGTCTCGGACGCCTGCCGTTCCATCTCGCCCTCGTCGAAGGTGCCCCACTCGGTCTCTTCGCGGCCGAGGAACATGTTCTGGACGATGTCGAGGTTGTCGCACAGCGCGAGGTCCTGGTACACGACCTCGATGCCGAGGTGCGACGCCTCACGCGGGTTGGCGAGGTGCACCACCTCGCCGTTGTACTTGACAGTTCCCTCGTCATAGGGCTGAACGCCCGCGAGACCCTTGATCAGGGTCGACTTGCCGGCTCCGTTGTCGCCGACCAGGGCCGTGACTTTGCCGGGGTAGGCCTTCAGGCTCACGCCCTTCAGCACGCTCACCGGCCCGAAACTCTTCTTCACATCAGTGAGTTCGATGATGGGCACATCCATGCCGGGGTTCCTTTCTCTCCCGAACGACAGCGTCACGGGGTGGTGCGGGTGGCGCAGTCACACTACGCCACGTCAAGAAGTCTGGGCGAGAAGAAAGGGCCCCGCGCCGTCTCCGGCGCGGAGCCCCTTCTCATCTGGTGATGCTGATGACTACTTCACGCCATAGGTGGCGCAAGCGGCCGCGACGTCTGCCGTGCAGATGTCGGAGGCCTTGGCGTCACCGTTGTTGACGACGGTCTCGACCTCCTTCGGGCCGACAGACACCGGCGTGACCGCCTGGAAGGGCTTGCCGTAGAGCGTCTTGTTGGCGCTCGGCTTCTCGCCCTTCAGCAGCTGGATCGCGAGATCCGACGCGGCCTTGGCCTCGAGGCTGACCTGCTTGTAGACCGTTCCGGTCTGCTTGCCCAGCAGAACGTTCTGCAGGCCGGCAACCGACGCGTCCTGACCCGAAACCGGGACCTTCAGGCCGTTCTTGTCGAGGATGGTGATGACGCCCGCCGCGTTGGTGTCGTTGGCGACCCACACCGCGTCGACCTTGCCACCGAGCGAGGTCAGCGCCTGCTCGAAGTTGGTCGCGGACTTGTCGCCGTCCCAGACACCGGTCGGCTCGGCGGCCGGCTTGATGCCCGCCGCGCTCATGACCGCAACGGCACCGTCGTGGAACAGCTTGGCGTTGCCGTCAGTCGGGTCTCCACCCATGTAGACGACGACAGCCTTCGAGGCGTCCTTGCCGGCAGCCTTCAGGCCGTCGACGATCATCTGGCCCTCGAGGGCTCCGACCTTCTCGTTGTCGAACGAGACGTAGTAGTCGGCGACCATCTTCGGGTCACTGGCGTTGCCGTCGGTGATCGGGCGGTCGTAGGCGATGACCGGGATGTGCTGCTTCTGAGCCTTCTTGGTCACGGCGAGGCCGGAACCGTTCAGGTCGGTCAGCACCATGACGCCACAGCCCTTGGTGAGCTCCTGGTCGGCGATGGTCGCGTACTTGCTGGTGTCGCCCTGAGCGTTCTGGATGTCGGCGTCGAAGCCGGCGTCGGTGAACGCCTTCTGCAGTGCGGGACGGTCGAGGCTCTCCCAGCGCGGCGACGACGCCGTGTCGGGAAGAATGACACAGGCACGGGTCGAGGCGGTGGTACCGCCACCCCCGCTGGTCGCACAGCCCGTCAGCAGCAATGCTGACGCCGCAACTGCGACGACGATCGAGATCGATGAAGAAGTCTTCACGTCACTCCCTTTCTGGTGGTGAAGGAGAAGAACACTCCTTGGTGTACGCCTTCGGCTTTGAGAGGCGGCTGACTGAGCATGCCCCCATTTGGGGTGTTCAGCAACATATTTGGCGGTAACAATTCGATAACCATGCGAAACGGTCACACGGCCAGGAACACGGGGAACCCGTAAATCACTGGCGGATCGGCCATGGCGGCGGAGGTCAGGGTCCGGCGCAGGGAGAAGCGGGGCGCCGGCACGGAGCGTTGGGTGGACCCAGGGGGATTCGAACCCCCGACCTCTTCATTGCGAACGAAGCGCGCTACCAACTGCGCCATGGGCCCGTGAACCCGTCAACGCTATCACGCGGCAGGCAGAGGCCTTCAGCCCGCGTTGCGTCGGCGGCGGAGCACCTCGTCGAGGTCCGGCGCCGCGGCGTCCGCCCCGTCGACCCGGCCCATCGCCGCCCACCGGCTCGGTGCGACGCGCGCGTGCATCGCGGGCGACTCGGTCGGGGCGACCGTGGGCTCGGGGGCGGCCGGCCGCGGGCGGCGGAACGGGATCACCTCGGGAGCCTCGTGCGCATCCCGGACCTCCTGCTCGGATCGCATGGCCGCCTCGCGCAGCTGAGTGGCCAGATCCAGAGCCGGACGCACTCGCTGGGGCTCGGGGCGCGACAGGTACAACGGTGCGGGAACCGGCACCGGTGTCCAGACGCGCTGCGCCTGTGCCGGCGCCGCGCGATCGGCCACGACCGTTGTCGCGCGCGCGGAGGCGGCAGGTGCCTGCCGCGCCGCCCGCGCGTCGACGCGGCGCCGAACCGAGATGCCGGCCAGCCCGAGCGCGCCGCCGGCGCCGATGACGACCCAGGAGAGCTGGCCGGCGCTTCCCGACGCCATGAGCCAGAACTGAATGGCCAGAGTGATCGTCGCCGCGATCATCAGCAGGCTGGCGAGCCGATGGGCGCGTCTGCGGCGTGTCCTGACGCCGGCGAGCGGGTCGGGAGCCGCCGCGCGCGCCTCGGCGAACGCTCGCTCGGCCAGTGCGTCGGCACCGCGCTGCTGCGCGAGAAGCAGGCGCTCCTGCCGCGCGGCGTCGCGTGCCTTGACCTCGACGCGCACCTGATCCGGCAACTCCGCCGTTTCGGCCATCACCCGCAGCGTCTGCTGCAGGCGGGTCGCGGTGCGCTCAGTGTCCAGGTATTCGCGGCGGCGCATCCAGGTGGGCACGAAGTATGCGAACCACAGGGCGGCCGCAATGGCGATCATGACCGCCGTGCCGGCCCCCGTGACATCCATGCGCTCACGTTACGGACCTTCAACCAGGAGTTGAGGTTGGCGCGCCGCGCGCGGTGGAGCTTTGAGCGACCCCAGCGCCGAGGCCCGTCTCGGGCCTCGGGTCACGCAAACCGCGACCTAGCCCAGCCGCAGCGGACGCGCCGCGATCGCCCGGTCGGCTTCGGGAACGCTGCCGGCGCCGGCGGGCACCGCGCCGTCCTTCCAGCGGCGCAGCACGCCGGACGGCAGCTCCTCGGCCACGAGCGCGAAGCAGAAGTGGTCGCGCCAGTCGCCGTTGATGTGGATGAAGCGCCGCCTGAGCCCCTCGTAACGGAATCCGAGCTTCTCGACCACCCGCAGCGACGGCGCGTTCTCGGGCCGGATGCAGATCTCCATGCGATGCAGACCGATGGTGAACAGGCAGTGGTCGGTGGCGAGGGCGACCGCGGTGGGCGTGACGTTGCGGCCCGCGAAACGCTCGGCGACCCAGTAGCCGATCGAGGCCGACGACAGCGAGCCGTAGCTCAACCCGGAGACGTTGAGCTGCCCGGCGAACTCGCCCTCGTACTCGATGGCGAACGGCACGCCGAAGCCCGAGCGCCAGTTGCTCAGCAGGGAGCGGATGCTGGCGCGCGAATCGAACCCGATCGGGCCGTGCGGGTTGGTCGCCTCCCAGGTGCGCAGCCATCCGCGGTTCGACATCAGTTCCTGCTCGAGCGTTCGCGAATCGCGCAGCCGGATCGGGCGGATCGTCACCGGCCCGTCACGAAGCGTCGGAATGCTCATCGCTCGTCAGCGTAGCCGCGAACTCCTTCAGCCAGGGCCGGAACTCGGGCCCGAGGTCGTCGCGGTCGCTGGCCAGCTGCACGATCGCCTTCAGGTAGTCGAGGCGATCGCCGGTGTCGTAGCGTCGTCCTCGGAACACGACGCCGTGCACCCCGCCGCCCCAGTCGGGACCGGTCGCGAGCTCCTGCAGGGCGTCGGTCAGCTGGATCTCGCCACCCTTGCCCGGCTCGGTCGTCTCGAGGATCTCGAAGATCTCGGGGCGCAGCACGTAGCGGCCGATGATCGCCAGGTTCGAGGGCGCGGTGCCGGTTGCCGGCTTTTCGACGAGTCCGGTGATGCGCACCACGTCGTCCTCGTCGGTGGGCTCCACGGTGGCCACGCCGTACAGGTGCGCGATCGCGGGGTCCACCTCGAGGAGCGCCACGACGGTGGTGTTGCGCTCGGCCTGCACCTCGAGCATCCTGCTCAGCAGCGCGTCGCGCGAGTCGATGATGTCGTCGCCGAGCAGCACGGCGAAGGGCTCGCGGCCGACGTGCATCTTGGCGCGGAGCACCGCGTGGCCGAGACCCTTCGGGTCGCCCTGCCGCACGTAGTGCACGTCGGCCAGGTCGGTGGCGAACTTGACCTTCTCGAGCTTGTCGAGTTCACCCTTGCTGCGCAGGATGTCTTCGAGCTCGCCGACCCGGTCGAAATGGTTCTCGAGCGCCGTCTTGTTGCGGCCGGTGACCATCAGCACGTCGGTCAGGCCGGCCGCGACCGCTTCCTCGACCACGTACTGGATGGCCGGCTTGTCGACCACCGGCAGCATCTCCTTCGGCATCGCCTTGGTCGCGGGCAGGAAGCGCGTGCCCAGTCCGGCAACCGGGATCACGGCTTTGGTGACGATGAAGGCCATGCTGCGAGGGTATCGGGTGGTCCCCGTGCGCTTCCGATGAGTCCCCCTAGACTCACAGGGTGGTCGAAGACGTCGAGGCCAGAAAGCGTGCCCTTCGCGCGGAACTGCGCGAACGCCGCCGGGTGAGCCCTGCCGCGAAACGCGCGGCCGCCGGCGCCGCTTTGACCCAGAACCTGGTCGATCTGGCGAGCGACCTGGGGGCGCGCTCGCTGTCCGCCTACCTCTCGACGCCCGACGAGCCCGACACCCGTGACTTCCTGCGCTGGGCCGACGAGCAGGGCATCCGGGTGCTGATCCCGGTGTCCCGCGCCGATGGGCTGCTGGATTGGGCGCCATACGACGGCGACGCCGAAGACACCGACGTGCTCGGGATGCCGACGCCCACCACCGAACTGCTGGGTCCGATCGCGATCAACGAGGTCGACCTCATCCTGGTGCCCGCCGCGGCCGTGGACCGGACCGGGATGCGCATGGGCTGGGGCATGGGCTATTTCGACAAGACGCTGGGCAGCATGGAGGCCTGCCCTCCCGTCTATGCTGTGATCTTCGACGACGAACTCGTCGACTCCGTGCCGCGCGAGCGTCACGACATGCCGGTGACCGGTGTCGTGACACCGGGCGGCATCGTCACGTTCTGAGGACCGCTTCTTTCTCCCATGCCCACCTATTCGTACCGCTGCACCGAGTGCGGCGAGGCCTTCGACATCCAGCAGGCGTTCACGGATGACACCCTGACCGTCTGCCCGAACTGCGGCGGTCAGCTGCGCAAACTTTTCACCGCGGTCGGAGTCTCGTTCACCGGGTCGGGCTTCTACCGCAACGACAGCCGCGCCAAGCCAGCGCCGGAGGGCGGATCGGCGTCGCCGGCCGAGACCACCTCTGCGCCGGCTCCGAGCCCGCCGAGCAGCCCGGCTGCGACGACCGCCGGCGGCAAGAAGGAAAGCAAGAGCACCGCATCCAGCGCAAAGGAGTAACCATGCTGAAGGGTTTCAGGGAGTTCATCCTCCGCGGAAATGTCATCGATCTGGCCGTCGCCGTCGTCATCGGCACGGCGTTCACCGCGATCGTCAACGGACTGGTGACGGGCATCTTCAATCCGGTCATCGCGCTCATCTTCAACGCGGGCGAGCTCGCCAAGGCCGGCGTGGAGCTGCGTCCCGCCGAGGGGACCACCCCCGCCGTGTTCCTGTCCTGGGGGCTGGTCATCTCGGCGGTCATCCAGTTCCTGCTGGTGGCGATCGTCGTGTACTTCGCGCTGATCGTGCCGATGAACTACGCCAAGCGGATCCGTGAGCGGCGCCGGCCGGCCGAGGCGGAGGCGCCTGCGGCGCCGACCGAGCTCGAACTGCTGACCGAGATCCGCGACCTGCTGGCGAAGCAGCGCAGCTAGTCGGGCTCGGGCACCTTCGCCAGGTCGTCGATCACCTCGGCGTGCGGGAGGGCGGCCAGCACCGCGCCGGGCAGCTGCAGCTTGCTGCCCCGGATGCCGGACCCCACGATCGCGCTCGGCAGCGCGGCCACGCGGGCGTCGACATAGACCGCCCAGTCGTCGGGAAGCCCGATCGGGGTGATGCCGCCGTACTCCATGCCGCCGAGCCCGACCGCGTCCTCCATCGGCGCGAAACTCGCCTTGCGCGCGTCGAGCAACTTGCGCACCACACCGTTGACGTCGAGACGCGCGGTCGCGAGCACCATGCAGGCCGCGTAGCGCGTGACGTCGCCGCGGGTGCCCGCGATGATGACGCAGTTCGCCGAGACGTCGAGGCCGACGCCGTACGCCGCGCAGAACGCCGCCGTGTCGGCGAGCGTTGCGTCGATCGGAGCGACCTCTACCTGAGCGGCCAGGGCCGGATCGAGGGCGCGAAGGGCGGCGGCGACGGGTGCGGCAAGCAGCTCGGGATGCTCGAGTGCGGGCTGGAGCTCGAGGGACGGCATGTTCTCATTCTGCGCACTCTGAAACGGAAGGACTGTCCTTCAGTTTCGGAACGCCTCAATAGTGAGGCGGTTTGTCGGTGCGCAGACGATCGTCGTTCTCGCCGCGCGTGTGACGCGCGGGTTCGGGCGCGGGTGCCGGATCGGTGCCGGGCGGCGGGTCGGTCGTCACGCGCCGGCGGGTGCGCGCGCGGTGCGCGGGCGAAGGCGTGGGCGAGGCCGGCGGCTCGGCCCCGGGATCGTGCTCAGGCGTGCTGCGGCGAGGCAATGACCGGGATCTCCTGCGTCATGGCGCCGCCCTGCAGGCCGGCGAGGCGCGCGATGCGGTCGGCGACGGCATCCGGATCGCTGAACAGCTCGAAGGCGTGCACCCGGGCGTAGTGCCAGCCAAGACGGCGCAGCACTTCGGGGCGCAAGCGGAGCGACTCACGCAGGCTGCGCCCGGCCAGCACCGAGTCGGTGTCGACCACGATGCAGGTGCCGCCGTTGGCGGCGACCAGACCGAGCTTGCCGCGGTGGCCGAGCGCGGTCCGCAGGCCGCGGGTGGTCAGGCGCCGTGCGAGGTCGACCAGCATCGGATCGCTGTCGTCTGGCAGCGGCGGTTCGGCGCGGCGTGCCGCCACCTCATCGAGGATCTCGGCGAGGGCGACGGCACCGTGCTGCAGGCGGCCGTCCTCGACATCCGACGGCCGGAAGCACGACACGATCATCATGGATCGCCGGGCGCGGGTCATCGCGACCGCCAGCAGGCGTTCGCCGCCCGGTTGGCCGAGCGGACCGAAGTCGGCGAGCACACGTCCGTGCGGGGTGCGTCCGTAGCCGATCGAGAAGATGACCCGGTCGCGGCTCTGCGCGACCGCGCGTTCGATCGGCAGCACCTCGAACGCCTCGGCGCTGTCGCCGAGCACGAACTCGCTGAGTTCTGGACGCGTCGTCATCGCCGCGAGCACCGCCTGCAGCACGCGCACGGCGTGCTTCTCGCTCGCGGTCACCACCATGAGCGACTCGTGCGGACGCGCGGCGGCGTGCTCGAGCACCAGCTCGACCACGCGGTTCACCTCGGCGTCGACGCTCTCGACGGCGCCGGTGTCGGGGTCCGGCATGCCGGTGCCATCGGTGACGTAGTCGAGCACCAGGCTGCCGTGACCCAGGAACGATCCGGCCCACGGGAGCGAGTCGATCCGTCCCCCGTAGAAGCGGCGGTTGACCAGTTCGGCCAGATCCTCGCCGCCGGCGCGGTAGCTGCGGGTGAGGCTGAGGCTCGGAAGGAGCTCGGAGAGCCGCGCGAGCGCGGAGCGCGCATGCAGTTCGTCGAGCGACCGCGCTCCCGGACCCCGCTCGACGTCGGGCGCCGATGCGGCGGCAGGTTCGGCGTCCGGATCCGACAGCGCGATCTCGAAGGCCGACGGCGTCTGCGTCACCGGATCGCCGAACGCGACGACCTGCTTGGCCCGGCGGATGGCGCCGACGTTCTCGGCGACCGTGGTCGCGCCGGCATCCACCAGCAGCACGGTGTCGAACGGCATCGCATCGGTGACGGCGTCGATCTCGTAGGGCGAGGCCAACCAGATCGGCGCGACCGACCGCGACAGGTGGGGTGCCGAGTGCTGCAGCTTGCTCGAGGTGAGCCCGTCGACCGCGAGCAGCTGCTTCAGGTCGTGCGCCTCGTCCGGCCAGTCGACCAGGCCGATCTTCCAGTTCTCGGCGAGCTGCCAGGCCAACAGCTGCGCGCTGCCGGCGGCGTGGGCCTCGTCGACCAGCCGGAAGTCGGCCTCGAGCCGTTCGAGCACGTCGGTCCGGGCGCCGAGGAGGGCTCGATCGCCTGCGAGCAGGCCATCGAGGGCCGAGCGCCACCAGGCGAGCTCGAGCTCTGCGGCGATCTGCTCCTCGGGCACGTGCCGGGCGGCGAGATCGGTCAGCAGCGGATCCAGCTGCAGGCTGCGCATCGTGGAGACCAGTTCGCTGCGCTCCTGCAGGTTCTGCAGCACATCGGAGTCGGCCGCCAGGTCGTCCATGAGCTCGCCCAAGGTGTGCAACGGCAGGGCTGCGAGTTGCGTCTCACGGGTCACGTTGCCGAGCGGACCGTCGAGGGTGGCCAGGTCGGCCGAGACCTGCTGCCAGGCCACGGCGACATCCGAGATGCCGATCGGCACCTCGGGAACCACGCCGGCCGCGACGAAGCGCTGCCACATGATCCGCTGACGCTGCACCGCGCTCAGCGCCTCGTGCAGATCGCCGACGTGCATGCCGGGGCGCACGTACTCCTTGGCCAGCTTCTTCAGGCGGCGCCGACTGGCCGACGACATCTCGGGCGCGTCCCGACGCGAGGCGGTGGCCACGATGAGTTCGCTCAACGACCGGTCGAACACCGCGGGCACGAAACGATCCAGGGTGTCGCGGATGTCGGTGAGCAGTTTCAGATAGACGCCCAGTTCGCCGATCGTCTCGAACGGCCGCATCCGGGTGGACCCGATCAGCTGCCGCGCGCGGACCAGCAGGCGCGGCAGCTCCTCGCCGTGCAGCTTCTGGGCGAGGGCGTGCGCACGCTGCGCCTCCTCGCCGTTGGCGAACTTCGCGCCGTACCAGGCCGAGTCGCCCGGTCCGTAGCGGAACTCGCCGAGCCGGGCCGCCTCGACCATGGTGGTGGCCACGCTGGCGCGGTCGCCGCGCATGCGCACCACCGTCGCGCGATCCAGCCGGGCGGTCGTGGTGGGGGGAACGGGCAGCAGCGCGAGTCGCGACAGCTCGGTCACGCAGTCCACCACCGAGACGCCCAGTTCGTCGTCGGGGCGCGAGAGCGAGCCGCGATAGTCGAGCAGCACGCTCCGCAGGCGGACGAGCGCCTCGTCCACCTCGCCCAGGTTGGGCTGGTGGGCGCGCTCGTTGCGCGCGATCGAGCGCACGACATCCCGGCGCAGCGTCGACGGCGCGACGGCGGTTCCGGCGAGCCCGATGTCGGCAAGGCGCTGGGCGATCCCGCGCAGTGTGGCCCGGCGCGGGCTGACCACGAGCACGCGCTTGTTCTGGCCGACCAGCGTGCCCAGCGCGTTCACGATGGTCTGCGTGCCGCCGGTGCCCGGCATGGTCTTCACGACCAGCGAATTGCCGGCCGCGATCTGCGCGATGACCAGCTCCTGCTCGGAGTCGGCGTCGAGCAGCAGCACGTCGGTCGAGGGATCGCGGTGGTCGGAATCCACCGGTTCAACAGGCGCGGCAGCCTCTTCGAGGCCCCAGCGCGCCGTGGCGTTGCCGGCGAGAGCGTCGAGCACCGGATGCTCGAGGTCGAACGCGTCGGCCACCAGTTGGGGCGCGACCTCGGCGAACGATGACACGACGAGGCGCGGCTGGACCGAGAAGCCGGCGAGGTGGCCCGTCAGCGCGCGCAACTGATCGATCACGGCGTTCGGCTTGAACGAGCCGTCCGCGTCGCTCAATGCGACGAAGGCCTCGGGATCGAGCACCAGTCCGAACTGCCGGTCGAGCGCGATGGCGAGCGCGGGATTCAGCACCGTCGCCCCGCGCAGCTTGAGCTCGAAGTCGCGGCCGTGCCGGCGGATCGCGAGCGGGCGCAGCAGGATCGGCGCGCAGAACTCGCCGCTGTCCGTCGGGCGGCCATCGGAACTCCCGGCGACGCCGCTCCAGGTCGCCAGGCCGATACCCAACCGCACGGAGTCGATGCCCCGGGTGGTGGACAGCTCGAGCCCCTTGGCGCTCACGTTGTCAGCCGCCACCCGCGCGGCGCGCAGCGCAACATCGTCGCGGATGAGCTGCGACAGCAGGGTGGTCTGGCCGGTGATGAACCGGGCGAGACCGCCGGGATGCGTCGTGCTCAACTCGATGCGCGTGCTCGGAGCGTCGGCGAAGTGCAGCAGTGGCGAACGGCCACCCACCGCGGCGAGCTCGGCACGCCACTGGGCGCGGACCGGATCGGCGACATCACCCGCCCGTGCCATGCCGGTACGGCCGAAGGGGCTCGCCGCGCGTGAGACGGCGGCGGGGCGCTGAACGCTCGCGCTCTCGTCGTCGGTCACGGGATCGTCATCCCGTCGGTTGGCAGGCCACACGCGGCCAGGTTACGGCGCTGTCCCGCGGAATCTCTGGACGCGAGCGGGGGTTTCGCGAATACCGCGGAGCGCGCGGAACAGGCCCGGCCATAGGATCGCGGCATGAACCTGGCGACTCTGCTCGGCCTCGTGGTGGGCGTCGTGGTCGTCGCGTTCCTCGTCTTGATGACCGCCGGGATCGTGCTGCTCGCCCGACGGTCGCGCCGCGAGGCGCTCGCGCCCGCACCGGGCCGCACCGATGCCGGCGTGGCCCTCGTGCAGGCCGACGACGCGGTCAAGAACGGCGCAGACGAACTGGCCTTCGCCGTCGCCCAGTTCGGCGAGGACCGCACGCGGGACTTCGCCGCCACCCTCGCCACCGCGAAATCCGACCTGACCCGCGCCTTCCGCTTGCAGCAGCAGCTGGATGACGCCGAGCCCGACAGCGACCAGCAGCGCGCGGAATGGACGCACCAGATCCGGGCCCTCGCCGACGGCGCCCGCACCTCGGTGACGGCGGCGGCCGCGACCTTCGACGACCTCCGCCGCACCGAGGCGGGCGCCCCCGATGCGCTCAAGGTGCTCCGATCGTCGTTGGCCGCGCTCGCGACCCGCCGCGCGGCGAGCGCGAGCACGGTCGCCGACCTGCGCACGAAATACATCGACTCGGCGATCAGCACGGTCGGCGCCAATCTCGATGCGGCCGACGCCGCGCTGGCCGCGGGCGCGAAGGCGGCGGACGCCACGGATGCCGCGCTCTCGACGAGCACGGTGCCGAACGTGACCGACGAGCTCAAGGCGGTTCAGGATGCGGTGGCCACCGCGACCCAGCAACTCGACGCCATCGACCACCGTCGCGACGAGCTGCTCGCGGCGCAGAAGAGCATCGCCGATCTCGTGACCGAGGCCACCGGCGCGATCGCGGCCGCCAAGACGCTGCGGGATGCTCCGCCCGACCCGGACTCCGCGGCGTCGGTCAACGACGCGATCGCCGCCCTGCAGAAGCAGCTCACCGCTGTGGCGAAACCGGGGCGCCGCGATCCCGCCGCCCAGCTCGACGCCCTCGTGGATGCCAGCGACGCGCTCGACGTCGCCGTGGCGGCCGCGCAGAACCAGCAGCGCCGGCTCGATGGCGCCCGGGCGGCCCTCGGCGGAGCGATGGTCTCGGCGAAGAGCCAGATCGCCGCGGTCACCGACTACATCGACGGCCATCGCGGCGGAGTCGGCGCCGACGCCCGCACCCGGCTCGCCGAGGCGCAGCGGCAGCTGATGCTCGCCCAGAACGAGTCGGATCCGGTGAACGCCCTCGACATCGCGCGCCGGGCCCAGACCGACGCGCGCGACGCCGACGCCCTCGCCCGGTACGACGCCGGCGACGGGCTGCACGCGCCGTACGCGAAGTAGTGGCACCCGGCATCGGCGCGCCGTAGTGGATGCGACTCCGCTGCACCTGGCGTTCCTGGCCGTCGCCGGGGTGGCGGCCGGCATCCTGGGCACCGCGGGCGGGATCACCTCGCTGATCGCGTATCCGGCCCTGCTGGCGGTCGGCGTCCCGCCGTTCTCGGCCAACCTCACCAACTCGATCGCGTTGCTCGGCAGCGGCCTCGGGTCGACCCTGGGATCCCGCCCGGAACTGCGCGACCACGGCGCGACTCTGCGGCGCTGGGTTCCGGTCGCCGTGATCGGAGCCGCTGCGGGAGCCCTGCTGCTGCTCGACACGCCGCCCGGCGTGTTCGCCTGGATCGTGCCGTTCCTGGTCGCGGCCGCCGGCATCCTGCTGCTGCTTCAGCCGCGGATCACGCGCTGGCACGTGGCCCGCGACCAGCCGATCCCGCGGGGCTGGGTGCTGGCCGCGGTGCTCGCCGTGACCGTCTACGACGGCTACTTCGGCGCGGGCTCCGGGGTGCTGATGATCGCCGTGGTGCTGATCCTGATCGACCACGACCTGGCCAGGGCGAACGCGCTCAAGAACGTGCTGCTCTTCATCGCCGATCTGCTGCCGGCCGTCCTGTTCGCGATCGCCGGCCCGGTGGTCTGGGCGGCCGTGGTGCCGCTCGGGCTGGGCGCGCTGGCCGGCGGGCTCATCGGTCCGCGGGTGATGCGCCGCGCACCGCGCACCCCGGTGCGGATCGCGATCGCAGTGCTCGCGCTCGGACTGGCGGCGTGGCTGCTGATTCAGGCCGTGCTCATGCGGTGAGCGGCATATGCCGGATCCACTGCCTCCACCACCGCAACGGCACTTCGCACCAGGAAGTCGACGAGGTCGTCATCGGGCAGTCCGGTGGCACCCACCGTCGCCGCCGTCCGGTTGGATGCCGTCTGGCCGGATGCGCTCTCGTCGGATGCGCTCTCGTCGGCTGCCCCTTCGGCGAGCGCCTCCTCCGCCAGCGCTTCCTCGGCGAAGGCCACCCACGAGCGCAGCGCGACGCGCAGCAAGGGAGTGTCGGGCATGCCGAGCTCGAGGAAGACCGCGATCACTCGCTCGGCTTGCTCCACGCGTGCCTGCTCCACGACCTCGCGCACCTCGAGATCGCCGCTCGCGACGCCGCGGACCAGTGAGTAGAACGTGCCGCGGTGCTCGCGGACGAACTGGACGATCCTGGTCAGCGTGTCGCGCAGGCGTTCCAGCGGTTCGAGGTCGGGCGCCGGTGCGGTGGCGTGCAGCATGCTGTCACGGGCGACCCGAACCACCTCGCGATGCAGCCCCTGCTTCGAGCCGAAGTAGTGGAACAGCAGGGCTCGCGACACTCCGGCCTGCGCCGAGAGCCACTCGATGCTGAGCGAATGCAGCGGCCGGTCGACCAGCGACGCGACGCCCAGCGCGATGAGCTGCGCGCTGCGATCCTCGGGGGTCAACCGGGTGCGTCGTTCGACGGCCATGCCGGGCACACTACCCCCCGGGAAACGCTATTGACACCTAGTCAAGAAAGTTCCGGATTTCGCGTCATAACCGCGAAAATCCCTGTCTCTCTCTGTAGGGACGTCTCTCAGACGCTCCTCGGAACAACCGGTGCCGCCCCCCGCGGCCCCGGTCTGGATCAAGGAGGATTCAATGTCGAAGCAGCCAACCACGCCGCACCCGGGCACTCGCGGCAGGTTCACCGCGAAGCGCGCCGGCCGCATCCTGATCGCCGCCGTTCCGGTGGCCGTCGCCGCAACCGTCGTGCTGGGCGGCGTCGCGCAGGGGGCGGTTCCGGTGTCGTTCGCCATCTCGGGCAGCCAGTTCAAGATCAGCGCGTCGGCGCTCGATGGCACCGGCTTCTCGCAGTACGCCGGCGTGACCAACGACAGCAAAGGCGGCGCCCACCAGGTCGCCATCGCCAACATCGCCAACGCGACGCTGACCAACATGTGCCAGTCGGTGACCAGCGACACCCCGCTGGGCAAGGTCGGCGTCAAGATCACGGCGGGCGGCGACGGCAAGCCGGTGGTCGCGCAGGGCCTGCAGATCGGGATGACCGACCTCAAGGGCGACGCCAAGTTCACCAACATCCGGATCGGCGTCGACGCCTCGACCGTGAACACGGCCGCCAAGGGCGCAGCTGGTGACTTCGCTCAGGACTCGGACGGCATCACCATCAGCAACCTGCAGCAGATCTCGTGGACCACCACAGCGGCTGTCTTCGAGCTGAACGGGATGCACGTGGCGCTGACCAACGGCGACGACGAGTGCTTCTGATGTCTGCGACACCGACAAGCACTGCGACACAGACGAGCACGGACCAGACGGGCACCTTCCGGGCGTGGAGGCGGCAGCGCCCCTTCGTCGGATCGCTGCTGCTGCTGCTGGCCGGGGTGGAGATGTTCTTCTCCACCCAGCTCGACCTCGGCAACATGCACGTCCAGTTGGGAGTCGAGGGCTTCCAGGCCACGATCATCCCGCTCGGCTTCGTGCTGCTCGCGGTGCTGATCGCCGTGATGCCGCAGCACCGCATCTTCTACGGCGTGATCGCGCTCGCGCTGTCGATCTACTCGATCATCGGGGTGAATCTGGGGGGATTCCTGATCGGGATGCTGCTGAGCGCGGTCGGCGGGATCCTCGCCGTGTCGTGGGCGCCCGCGGCGCAGCCGGCCGCCCAGGCCGCCGAACCGATGGCCACCTCAGCAACCACAAGCTCGGGATCGGGTGGGACCGAACAAGAGGATGCGGCCCCACCCGAGCCCGTCGAACGCGAACTCGTCGGGGCGGGGGTCGGCATGCGCGACCACGATCAGGCCGTGCACGCCGAGTTCGTCCCCTATCCGGCGCTGATGGCACGAGCCGGCCGAACCGCGAGCGACACCCACGCGGCGCCGCCCCCTTTCGGTGAGGCGCCGACCCGGGCACGCAAGCCCCGGTCGGCATCCGCTCGCACCGGGGGGTCGGCTGCGGTGGCTGCGCTGCTGTTCGTCGCCGCACTCACCGGTGTCGGTGCCGCCGCGGCAGCACCGGCCCAGGCCGCGGAACCCAGCGCGCTCTGCATCCCGCTCCTGATGACCTGCCCGGCGCCGTCGCCGAGCCCCAGCCCGAGTTCGGGCGGCGGGCTCGGCGGGCTGGTGGGCGGCCTCCTGGGCGGCCCGAAGGTGCCGGGCATCTCCGCCGGTCCGCTGGTGATCGGACCGGACGACTCGGCATACCCGATGACGCTGCCCGCCGGACAGCTCGGGGGGTCGTCGATCTCGATCAGCGGCATCCATCAGGTCGGGCTGGTCACGGTCAAGAAGCTGGATGGCAGCAGCTTCCCGGTGATCAAGCTGACCGCCGACGACGTGGTGATCACCGGCTTCCTGCTCGATGTGCGTCGCGCGACCGGCCCTGCCCTGGTGTCGACCGCCGACCGGATGGAGCTGAAGGGGAACGTGAGCGTCTGGCTCGACTCGCTGACCGGCACCACGCTGGGCGGACTCGGGCTCACCCTCGGCACGGACCAGACCCCACCGCCGAGCAGCGAACTGCCCCCGAGGCTGCTGAGGGTGAACCTCGGCCTGGTGGCCACCTCGGCGAACTCGATCAGTTACGTGAACCTGCACCAGGAACTGCACGGCTAGGGCGCAGCGCGCGAGACGCCGGCCGGTGGCGCCCCTGAATCGGGTCAGGGACGCCGCCGGTCACTCACTCGCTCCCGACCGCGACCGGTCGCTCGGGATGGTTCGCCCACTGGCTCCACGAGCCGGGGAACAGCGCCGCGTCGAACCCCGCCAGCGCGAGCGCGACCACCTCGTGGGCGGCGGTCACCCCGGATCCGCAGTAGGCCGCGACCGGCGTGCCCGGTTCGACGCCGAGAGTGGCGAACCGCGCGCGCAATTGCTCGGGAGGCAGGAAGCGGCCATCGGCATCCAGGTTCTCGGTAGTGGGCGCACTCCGTGCACCCGGGATGTGGCCGGCCCGCGGATCGATCGGCTCGACCTCGCCGCGGTAGCGCTCGCCCGCGCGCGCATCGAGCAGCACTCCCGCACCGGGGAAGGCGGCCGCCTGATCGATCGTCACCACCGGAAGTGCCCCGTAGGCCAGAGTCACCGAGCCGGGAGCGGGGGCCGCGGGCTCACCGGTATCGAGCGGAAGACCGGCGGCACGCCAGGCCGACAGCCCGCCATCGAGCAGCCGCACATCGTCGATGCCGCCGTAGCGCAGCAGCCACCAGGCGCGGGCCGCCGACAGGTTCTTCAGGTCGTCGTACACCACGACGGTGTCGCCGGGGTCGATACCCCAGCTGCGGGCATCCCGCTGAAACCGGTCGGCGGGCGGGAGCGGATGGCGGCCGTCGCCCGGCTCGCCGTGCCGGGCCAGCTGTGTGTCGAGGTCGACGTAGAGCGCGCCCGGGATGTGGCCGGCCAGGAAGTCGGGCCGCCCATCCGGACGGTCCAGGCGCCAGCGCACGTCGAGCAGGCGGAGCTGCCCGCCGCCCGGCAGGCGCTCGCCGACCGTGGCGCCCGCCAACTGCTCGGCGGAGATCAGGATGCGGTCGGCCATCGACCGCTCAGGAATACTGGCCGCCGTAGACCGGCAGGTTCGAGACCATGTTCGACGTGATCATGGCCATCCAGACGAACGACACCAGGAATCCGAGGACGAACACGGCGATGAGCACCCAGATCGGTGCTCGACCCCGGGGTTTTGCGACCCGGTAGACGATCACCGAGCGGCCGATGACGTAGACCAGGCCGCCGTAACTCGGGATGAACACCCACGGCCAGGAGAACGGCCGAACCACCCCCTGAGCGCGTAGCCAGATCGCATCGCGCCAGGCGAAGAGGGCGGTGAGACCGTAGCTCACAAACGACAGGCCCAGGATCACGAAGTAGCCGGGCGTGAGAATCGACGAGAACATCGCGGAGTACATCGACCCGACGCTGCCGGGGGACGAGAGCTGGCTCGCATAGCCGAAGTTCGGCTGCCATAAGAAGAACGAACCGAAGGTCAGCAGCGGCAGCAGCACGATCAGCCAGATCCACACGCTGTACACCGGTCGGTCGGCAGGCAGCAGCGGGCGCGCGATCACCGTCGGGGTCGCGACATGCTCGGTCCACTCGACGCCGCTCCACCAGCGCTGCTGGCCGGAACCAGTCCCGTCGTCGTACCAGCCGGGCGGAACGGTAGCTGCTGCGGGCGTGGTCTCAGACATGAGCCACACGATAGCGTCAGCGCGGCGGCCCGGTGCTGCCCCGCACCAGCAATTCGAAATCGGCGCGGATCGAGGAGCGGCGGGGCGGCACCCCGCGCAACTCGTCGAGCAGCACCTGGGCGCCGAGCGCCCCCTGCGCGTGCGGATCCTGCGCCAGAGTGGTCAGCTCGAACGCCGCAGCCATGTCGTGGTTGTCGATCCCGATCACCGAGAGATCGTCCGGCACGCGCAGCCCGCTCTGCTGAGCCGCGAGCAGCACGCCGAACGCCATCTCGTCCGAACTGGCGAAGACCGCGGTCGGGTGCGGGCCCGGCGAGGCGAACAGGTCGAGCATCACGCCTCGGCTCACGATCGGCGAGAACCGGCCAGTGAGCAGCCACTCGTCGCGCACCGGCAAACCGGCGGCCTCCATGGCGGCGAGAAAGCCCAGGCGGCGGTCGGCCGGCATCCGCTTGTTGAGTCCTTCGTCGTCGGCGCCGCCCAGGTGCAGGATGTCGCGATGGCCGAGCGCGATCAGGTGCTCGGTGGCCGCGCGAGCGACCGCCCGGTCGTCGATCCCGATGTTGCGCACGCCGGGCACCGGACCGCCGATCGCGATGAGCGGATGCCCGACCGACAGCAGCTGCTCGCGCTCGGCCGCCGTGAAGTCGACGCCGATGGCGATCAGGGCATCCGTGCGCTTGCGCAGCAGAGACCGGTGGAACACGCGCTCGCGGTCTCCGCCGCGGCTGGCCAGGTTGTAGAGGATCATGTCGAAGTTCGCCTCGCGCAGCGCCGCATCCACGCCCTCGAGCACGGTCGTGTAGAACCACCGGCTCACCGACGGGACGGCGACGCCGATGGTGTGCGTGCGTCCGCTGGCCAGCCCCGATGCGCTCGACGAGGCCACATAGCCCAGGTCTTCGGCGATCCGGTGGATGCGCTCCCGGGTCGGATCCGACACGTTGGGCAGCCCGCGGAGCGCCCTCGACACTGTCGCCGTCGAGACGCCCGCCGCGCGGGCGACATCGTCGATGCTGGTCACCCGGGATTCTCCATCGGGCCCAACGATATTGCCCGTGGCTACCCTTTCGTCGCTCCGGCCAGCAGACCGCGCACGAAGTACCGCTGCAGCGAGAAGAAGACGATGAGCGGGACCACGATCGCGAGGAAGGTGCCGGCCGACAGCAGGTACCAGGTCTGCCCGTAGGTGCCTGCCAGGTCGGTCAGGAGCTTCGTGATCGGGAAGTTGTCGCCCGAGGTGAAGATCGTCGCCACCAGCAGGTCGTTCCACACCCAGAGGAACTGCAAGATCGCAAACGACGCGATCGCCGGGCGGGCCAGCGGCATGACGATGCGGAAGAAGGTCTGGCCGTGACTGGCCCCGTCGATCCTGGCGGCCTCCATGATGTCCACCGGCAGCGCGGCGATGAAGTTGTGCAGCAAGAAGATCGCCAGCGGCAGCGCGAAGATGGTGTGCGCGATCCAGATCCGGGCGAAGCTGCCGTCCACCCCGTTGAGGTTCAGCCCGGGGAACACCGCCCAGTTGCCAATCGTCACGCCGTTCGAGAACAGGCTCAGCAGCGGCACCAGGGCCACCTGGATCGGCACCACCTGCAGCGAGAACACCGCAATGAACAAGATGTTCTTGCCGCGGAAGTTCACCCAGGCGAAGGCGTAGGCCGCGAGCAGCGCGATGGCGATCGGGAACAGCGTCGCCGGGATCACGATCACCAGCGAGTTCACGAACGACTGCCCGACGGTCAGGGTGTCTTTGAAATTCAGGGTGTTGAGGTAGTTCGAGATCGTCAGGTTCGGATTCGTGACGACCGTCCACCAGCCCGAGGTGTTGATGTCGGCCGGCTGCCGGAACGAGGTGACGAACAGCCCGAGGGTCGGGATCGTCCAGATCACCGCGATGATCAGCGCGGCGATGGTGGCCGCCGGGCTCGACAGCCGGCGCTTCGAGTCGCTGAACGCGGCATTCTCGGCCTTGCTGATCGCGCGCTCGCGCCGGCGCTCGGCCCGGCGATCGACGGCGGCCTCACCGGCCCCCACGGTCTCTGTGGTCGTGGCGCTCACAGTCCCAGCCTCTGCTTCCGGATGTTGTTGGCGTTGTAGATGAGGAAGGGCAGGATCAGGATGAACAGCAGCACCGCCTCGGCCGACGAGGTGCCGGTCTGCGGCGGCAGGTTCTGGAACAGCCGCACCATCTGATAGCTGATGACGTTCGTGCCGTTCTGGCCCTGCGTGGTGGCGGCGATGATGTCGTAGACCTTCAGCGACACGATCGCGATCGTGATCCAGGTGACGATGATGGTCGGTCGGATGCCCGGCACCGTCACATTGAGGAAGCGCTGGAACGCATTGGCCCCATCCAGCTCGGCGGCCTCGACCTGTTCGTCGGGAATGCCCTTGATCGCGGCCGACAGCAGGACCATGGCGAAGCCGGTCTGCGTCCAAATCAGGATGATGATCAGCAGCGCGATGTTCACCGGGTAGCTCTGCAGCCAGTTCACCGGATGCCCGCCGAAGGCAACCACCACCTGGTTGAGCAGCCCGATCTGGTTGCCCTGCTGATAGTCGTAGAAGAACTTGAAGATGATGGATGCCCCGACGAACGAGATCGCCACCGGCATGAACACCAGCACCTTCAGCACCTTCTCGCCGCGGCTCTTGTCGATGAAGACCGCGTAGGCCAGACCGATCACCGTCGCGATCACGGGCGTCACGACCACCCAGATGATCTGGTTGCCGAGTGCGAGGAGCCCCTGATTGGTTCCGGCCAGCACGTGCGAGAAGTTGTCGAAGCCGACGAACGACGACCCGTCGTTCGTGAAGAATGCCCCGACGATGGTCTTGATCATCGGATAGAGCAGTCCGACCGCGAGCAGCAGCACGGCCGGCGCCATGAAGGCGAGCAGCTGCAGCAACGAGCCGCGCCCGCCGCGGGCGCGGCGATCGAGCAGGAACAGCCCGGCCCCCAGGACCGCGGCCAGCGGGACCAGCCAGACGGCGTCGTTGTAGACGCCGAGTACCAGCACCAGGAGCGCGGGGACCGCGATCGCGACCACCAGCCGCATGATCGCGTAACCCCGGCCGGGTCGCGGGGCGAACTCGATGAAGAACAGGATCAGCGCGACGACCACGCCGAACACCAGCAGGATGACAGGGATCTGCGCCAGGGGCGGCAGCCCCGCGATCCAGAGGAAGAATGCGGTCACGACAGAAGCCTCTCGAGTACGACGGCGGACTCAGGGAACAGCGGAAGAGGGGAGCGGAGCGAGCGGCCGGATCAGCCGGCGTTCGCCCAGGTGGCCTGGATCTCGGCCTCGGCCTGCGCCTGCGGCATCCCGTTAGCCCAGTCGACCATTCCCTTCCAGAACGCGTTCTCGACCACGGTCGGCATCGCGTCATCCGCGCCGAAGCGGAACACGGTGTCCGACGCTTGCAGGGTCTTGATCGCGCTCTGCAGCAGCGGGTCGGCCTCCTTCGAGGCGTCGACGCCCTTGTTCGCGCTGATGAAGGAGGCATCCTTCACCGTGATCAGGCTGTTGGCCCAGTCGGAGCTCGACAGGTATGCCATCACCTTCTGCACCGACGGGTCGTTATTGAACGCGGCGGCGAAGTCGCCACCACCGGTGACCGCGTTCGATCCGGGCTTGACCGAGGGCAGCGGGAAGGCCCAGATGTCGCCATCCGGCCCCACCTTGGGCACGGCTCCCGCCGCGGTCTTCGTGGTCGAGAAACTCGCCTCGAGGAACGTGGCCTGGTTGGTCATCGCGCACGATCCGTCGGCGACCTTGGCCGCGACATCCCCGAACGCCGTCGAGTTGATCGAGGCGACATCGCCGAAGCCCGCGTTCACGTACTTCGGGTTGGTCACGATCTGACCCATCAGCGTGAAGGCCTTGTCGATGGCCGGGTCGGTGAACTTGGTGTCGCCCTTGACCCACGCGTCGTAGGTGCTCGCACCCGCCGAGCTCAGCACGACCTCGGCGAGGAAGTCGGCGCCCGGCCATCCGGATGCCGTTCCCGAGTTCCAGCCGGCGCAGAACGGCGCGCCGCCCTTCGCCCCCTCGATCCTACCGATGGCGCTCACCAGGTCGGCGTAGCTCTTCGGAACGTCGACGCCCCATTTCTTGAAGTCGGCAGGCGTGTACCAGATGTAGCCCTTGACGCTCGCGTCCATCGGGGTGCCGTACATCGCGCCGCCACTGGTGACGTAGCCCTGCCAGTCCTTCGAGAAGTTCTTCTTCACGTTGGCCTCGGTCTCAGAGCTGACCTTCGAGACCTTGCCCGACTGGATGGCGGCGTTGAGCAGGCCGGGCTGCGGGAACATCCCGATGTCGGGCAGGTCGTTGCCCTGGATCTTGGTGGCGATGTTCGTCGTGAAGTTGCCGTCGCCGGTGTACTTGATGGTGATCCCGTTGGCCTTCGACCAGGCGGCCCACGATGCGGTGAGCTCGCTGGCCTCGGTTCCGGTGTCCGGTCCGTAGATGGTCACGGTCTTCTTGCCAGACGAACCCCCGCCCGAGCCGGGGTTGGCGGTCGTGCAGCCGGTGAGGGCGAGGCCCCCGGCCACGAGGACCGCGATGGCCGCGACCACGCGACGCCGCGTCGAGAACAATCGTTGTGCTGTCACCTGCAAACTCCCCTTCGAGTGGTGCGAAGGCGCCGGCGCCCTCCCGCTGGTTGTGCCACTGGCTCGGGCGCTGTTCCGGCGCTGCCTTCGCGACGTTACGCCGGGGTAGGCCGTCATGCAAGCGCTTGACGTAAGCGCTTGCAGTCGGCGACGATCTTCGACGCGAGTTGCGCCGCGACCCGCGGTCTGCTGCGATGAACCGTGACCGAGACCGTGATGACGCGCGCGCCCAGACGGGTCTCGTGGATGCTGATGCTCGGCATCCTGCTGGTCGCCGCCAACCTCCGGCCCAGCATCACGGCGGTCGGACCGGTGCTCGACGAGATCCGGTCGAGCCTGCACCTGTCCGGTGCGGCGGCCTCGGTGCTGATCAGCATCCCGCTCCTCGCCTTCGCGGTGCTGTCGCCGGTCGCCCCCTGGGTCTCGCGTCGCCTGGGCCTGGAGGGCGCGCTGGGCGCGTCGCTCGCCGTGCTCGCGGCGGCCATCGTCATCCGGTCACTGCCGTGGGCGCCCGCCCTCTGGATCGGCACTGCTCTGCTCGGCGCGGCGATCGCGGTCATGAACGTGGTGCTGCCGTCGCTCGTGAAGCGCGACTATCCGGACCGGGTCGGCCAGGTCACCGGCGTCTACGCGGCGGTGCTCTCGGCGGTCGCGGCCATCGCGGCGGGCGTGGCCGTGCCGATCTCGGGCGTCGCGCACGAGGGCTGGCGCTGGTCGCTCGGCATCTGGGCCGGACTCGCACTGATCGGGCTGGCGGTGCTCGGGCCGCGGCTGCGCCGACCGGCGACCGAGCCAGAGGCGGCAGCGCCGGCGCACCCTGACGGCGCGGCTGACCCGACGGCGCGCCCCTACCGCTCTCCCTGGGCCTCCGCCCTCGGCTGGCAGGTGACGCTGTTCATGGGCGCGCAGTCGACGGTCTACTTCATCCTGATCACCTGGCTGCCGTCGATCGAGCAGAGCACCGGGGTGTCGGCCGCGACGGCCGGGTTCCACCAGTTGCTGCTCAACACGGCCGGGATCGTCGGCAGCCTGCTCACGGCGGCCGTCATCCACCGCGCCCGGGACCAGCGCGCGATCGCGGTCGTGATCGCCGTGCTGGTCGCGGCCGGGCTGGCTGCCGAGTTCGCCCTCCCGGCGCTCAGCACGCTCTGGGTCTGCGTGATCGGTCTCGGCACGGGCGGGACGATCAGCCTGGCCCTGTCGCTGTTCGCCCTGCGCAGCGGGCACCACCGCCAGGCGGCAGAGCTCTCGGGCATGGCTCAGTCGGTCGGCTATCTGATGGCCGCAGCCGGGCCGGTGCTGATCGGGGCGCTGCACGACGCGACCGGGACCTGGAGCGCCGCGCTGATCGTCATCCTGGCGCTGCTCGTCGCGCAGCTGGTCGTCTCGGTGCTCGCCTCGCGCGACCGTCAGATCGGCTGAGCCGCAGCACCTTCCCCCTGACGCGGACCCAGCAGAATGGAGGCGTGCGCACCCTCTACCCGGCGATCGAACCGTACGAAACCGGCATGCTCGAAGTCGGAGACGGCAACCGGGTGTACTGGGAGCAGTGCGGCAACCCCGGCGGCAAGCCCGTGGTGTTCCTGCACGGCGGGCCGGGCGCCGGCTGCAGCCCCGACCACCGCCGCCTGTTCGACCCGGCGCGCTACCGCATCGTGCTCGTCGATCAGCGCAACTGCGGCCGCAGCCTGCCGAGCGCCAGCGACCATTCCACCGACCTGAGCGCCAACTCGACCTGGAACCTGGTCGCCGACCTCGAGCTGCTGCGCGAGCACCTCGGGATCGACCGCTGGCAGGTCTTCGGCGGATCGTGGGGCTCGTCGCTCGCGCTCGCCTATGCCGAGACGCATCCGGAGCGGGTGACCGAGCTCGTACTGCGCGGCATCTTCACCCTGCGCCGCAGCGAGCTCGACTGGTTCTACGAGGGCCCGGCGGGCAACATGGCCCCCGACTTCTGGGCCGGGTTCGAGGCGGCGGTGCCCGCCGGGTCCCGCGTCTTCGGGCAGTACACCCCGGCGTACGCGCGCCTGCTCGCTGACCCGGACCCCGCGGTGCACGGACCGGCGGCGGTCGCCTGGTCGACCTGGGAGGCGTCGACGATCACGCTGATCCCCCGCCCCGAGCTGATCGCCGAGTTCGCCGAGCCCGGATACGCGATGGCGTTCGCGCGCATCGAGAACCACTACTTCATGCACGACGGCTTCTTCGAGCCGTCGCAGTTGCTTCGGGATGCCGGCCGGCTCACCGGAATCCCCACCGTGATCGTGCAGGGCCGCTACGACCTGTGCACCCCCGCCGTCACGGCGTTCGAGCTGCACCGGGCGCTGCCCGAGGCCGAGTTCGTGCTCGTGGACGACGCGGGGCACGCCTACGACGAGCCGGGCATCCTCGACGCGTTGATCGCGGCGACCGACCGGTTCGCCGACCGCTGAGCCGTCCGCCGACCGCTGACCGCTTCGCCCCCTGCTAAGCCGTCCGCCCTCCTGATCAGGCTGGCGGATGCCCGCCCACGTCTGCCGTCGTGACCAGCGCGCGGGCCGCGGCCGCATGACCGGCCGTGAGCCGATCGTTCACCGGCTCGCCCTGGATGAGCGCGTGCAGGTAACCGGCCGCGAACGCGTCGCCCGCGCCCACCGGATCCAGCACCTCGACCACCTGTGCGGGCTCGAACACGGATTCGCCGCTGACCAGGTGAGCGGTGGCGCCGATCGCGCCGTCTTTGACCACGACGACCGCCGGGGCGGGCAGCAACGCCCGGATCGACGCGACGGTGCCGGTGCCCCAGAGCGCCTCGGCCTCGTCGAGGCCGACGAACACCAGGTCGGCGGCGTTCGCGAGCTCGGCGAGCGCGGATGCCGCGTCGCGGCCCTGCCAGAGCGCCGGTCGGTGGTTCACGTCGAAACTCACCACGCCGTGGTGCGGGCCGAGCAGGGCTGCGCGGGTGAGCTCCAGCCCGCCGTCCGAGATCGCCGCAGTCACCCCGGTGAGGTGCAGCACGGTGCTGCGCGGCAGCAGGGGCAGCAGGGCGGCATCCATCTTCGAGGCCGCCGAGTTCTTGCGGTAGTAGTACATCCGGCTCGACCGCCGCTCGTCGGTGTCTTTGAGGTAGAGACCGGTCGGGGCCGAGGCATCCCGGATGACGTGCGAGACCTCCACGCCCGACGAGGCCAGATCGGCCACGATGCGGTCGCCGAGCGGATCGGCGCCGAGCGCGCCGACCCAGGCGACCCGCGAGCCCAGCCCCGACAGGGTGCGGGCGACGTTCGCCTCGGCCCCCGCGGTGCCGAGTGTGAGCGAGCCGGCCGCCGCCAGCCGCTCGCCGGGATGCGGCGCCAGCACGGCCATCGCCTCGCCGACGGTGACGACGTCGAACGGCACGAGGTCGACACTCAGCGCGTCGGCCGGCAGCGGGTCGACCAGCAGCGCGTCGGCCGGTGTGGCGTCGCGGGGCGCGGTCATCCGCGTTCGCGAGCCGTCGACGGTCCTCGGACGGCGGCGACCAGCTCCGAGGCCGCCCGGGCGCGCCGTCGGATCTCGTCGAAGCGGCCGGCCGCGACCAGCTCCGCGGTGACCAGCCAGCTGCATCCGACCGCGAAGACGTTGGGCTGCGCGAGGTAGCTGCCGAGGATCGCCTGCGTGACCCCGCCGCTGGGCATGAACGCGACATCCGAGAACGGGCCGGCCAGCGCCTTGAGCATGCCGACGCCGCCGAGCGGCTCCGCGGGGAAGAGCTTGAGCGCGCTCAAACCGAGCTTCAGCGCGCTCTGCAACTCGGTCGGGGTCGCGATGCCGGGCAGCGGCAGGGCGCCGAGCCGCAGGGTCTCTTCGACGACGACAGGGTCGAGCCCCGGGCTGACCACGAACGCGGCGCCCAACTGGACGGCGCGGGCGGCATCGTCCGCGGTGAGCACGGTTCCGGCGCCGACCACCACATCCGAGCGACCGCCGAGCAACTCGATGGCCTCCCAGGCGGAGCTCGTGCGCAGCGTCACCTCGATCGACGTGACGCCTCCGGCGACCAGCGCGTCGACCACCTCGTTGATCGTGGCCGCGCCGTGCACCGTGAGAATCGAGGTGATCCCGCAGTTCCGCACGCGGTCGAAGGTGGTGGTGCCGGCCATGACCGCCAGAGTATCGAGGGCTCGAACTTGTATGCAAGTTTGCTCAGGGATGCCATGATGGCCCGGTGTCACAGGGAATCCGATCCCGCGCCTCGGGCGGCCGCATGTCGGACTGGGTCTACACCGAGCTGTCGGAGGCGATCCGCAGCCTCGAACTGCCGCCCGGCACCAGACTCTCGGAGCCGACCCTGGCCGAACGCCTCCGGGTGAGCCGCGTGCCGGTGCGCGAGGCCATCGGCCGCCTCGCCGATCAGGGGCTGGTGACGGTGGTGCCGCAGGTGGGCACCCGGGTCGCGCCGATCCTGCTCAGCGAGGTCGAGAACGCGTGCTTCATCCGCGGTTCGCTCGAGGCCGGCGCGTTCGCCCGGGCCATCGCGCGCCCGGAACTCGATCCGGATGCCGGCCTCGCCGCGCTGCGCGGCATCCTGGCGGCCAATCGTGCGGCTTTCGACGCCGGGGATGCCGCGGAGTTCTTCGCCACCGACGAGCAGCTGCATCACGCCGTGTTCGCGCTGGCCGGCGTGCCGCAGGTCTGGGAGCTGGTGCGGGGCGTGAAGGTGCAGCTCGATCGCCTGCGCCGACTCCACCTGCGCCACGTCATGGCGAACCGCGAGATCGTCGACGAGCACGCGCAGATCGTCGACGCGATCGAGAACCGCGACGCGCAGCGGGGCCAGCAGGTCATCGCGCGGCACGCGGCACGGATCATTCTGGATGCCGGGGAACTGCGGACCGAGTATCCCGAATACTTCCCCGCGTAGAAGGATGGGGGCATGCCTGCTGCCCGCCCGACGCTGCGCGTCGCCATGATCGGATCCGGATTCATGGGCGCCGCCCATTCGCAGGGCTGGCGGACGGCCCCGCGCTTCTTCGACCTGCCTGCGGAACCCGAGCTGGCGGTGATCGTCGGCCGCGATGCGGAGCGCACCGAGGCGGCCAGGCAGAAGTTCGGCTGGACCGCGGCGGAGACCGATTGGCGCCGCGTCATCGACGACCCGGCCATCGACATCGTCGACGTCTGCACCCCCGGCGACTCGCACGCCGAGATCGCGATCGCCGCTCTCGACGCCGGCAAGCACGTGCTGTGCGAGAAACCGCTGGCCAACGACGTGGACGAGGCCGAGCGGATGGCCGAGGCCGCGGCGCGTGCGTCCGCGCGTGGCGTGCGCTCCATGGTCGGGTTCAGCTACCGCCGGGTGCCGGCGATCGGCGTGGCGCGCGGGCTGATCGCCGCGGGCCGACTCGGCGAGATCCGGCAGACCCGGGCGCAGTACCTGCAGGACTGGCTGGCCGACGAGAATGCGCCGATGACCTGGCGGCTCGACAAGTCGCTGGCCGGCTCCGGATCGCTCGGCGACATCGGCGCGCACGCGATCGACATGATCCAGCACCTCACGGGCACCACGGTCGATTCGGTGAGCGGAACGCTCGCCACCCTGGTGCCGGAGCGCCCGCTGCTCGCCCGGCAGTCCGGGCTGAGCGGCATCGCCTCCGCCGAGCGCGGAAATGTGACGGTGGACGACGCGGCCTGGTTCACCGGCCGGCTCAGCAGCGGCGTGATCGGCTCGTTCGAGGCCACGCGATTCGCGACCGGCCGTAAGAACGCCTTCCGATTCGAGATCAGCGGATCGCTGGGCGCGATCGCCTTCGACATGGAATCGATGAACGAGCTGCAGTTCTACGACGCGACCGCACCGGCCGGGGAGCGCGGATTCACCCGGATCATCGCGACCGAGCCAGAGCATCCCTATGCGGCGAACTGGTGGCCCACCGGGCACGCGCTCGGCTACGAGCACGCCTTCTCGCACGAGGTTGTCGACTTCGTGACGGACATCGTGGCGGGCCGCGACCCGCAGCCGTCGTTCGCCGACGGGCTGCAGGTGCAGCGCGTGCTGGCCGCGGTCGAGCACAGCGCCGCCCACGGCAGCGCCTGGACCGCCTGCGGATGACTGCCGAGCGGCGGGCGCTCGTCGTGCGCGGCGGCTGGGACGGCCACATGCCGGTCGAGACGACCGAGCTGTTCATCCTGTTTCTCGAACGGCACGGCTTCGAGGTGCGGATCGAGAACGGCACCGCGATCTACCGGGACGCCGCCTACCTCGACACGGTCGACCTGATCGTGCAGATCAACACCATGAGCAGGATCGAGCCCGACGAGCTGGCCGGCCTGCAGCGTGCCGTGCGCAACGGCACCGGCCTGGCGGGATGGCACGGCGGCATCGCCGACGCCTACCGCGACTCCCCCGACTACCTGCACATGATCGGCGGCCAGTTCGCGCACCATGCCGGCAAGGATCCGGCGGAGCGCACCGGCGGCCAGGAGGACAACTACATCCCGTACACGGTGCACATCACCGAGCTGGGCAGAACGCATCCAATCACCGAGGGCATCGACGATTTCGAGCTGGTCACCGAGCAGTACTGGGTGCTGAGTGACGAGTACAACGAGGTGCTGGCCACCACCACCCAGGGGGTGCGGCCCTGGGATGCCTGGAACCGCCCGGTGACCTCGCCCGCGATCTGGACCCGGCAGTGGGGCAGCGGCCGGATCTTCGTCTCGGCCCCCGGTCATCGGCTCGAGATCGTCGAGGAACCGCACCTGAGGACGATCATCGAGAGGGGGCTGCTGTGGGCCGCCCGCTGAGCGTCGGGATGGTCGGGGTCGGCGTCATCAGCGGCCAGTACTTCGAACAGCTCGCGCGCCTGCCGAATCTGCGCCTGGCGGCCGTGGCCGACCTGGATGCCGGTCGGGCGGCCGACGCCGCCGCCGAACAGGGCGTGGCGGCTCTGAGCGTCGATCGCCTCCTCGCGGATCCCGCGATCGACGCCGTGCTCAACCTCACCATCCCGGCGGCGCACGCCGAGATCGGGCTGCGCGCCCTGGCCGCCGGCAAGCACCTGTACGGCGAGAAGCCGCTCGCGCTGACCACCGCAGAGGCGCGCCCGATGCTCGACGCGGCCGAGGCGGCGGGGCTGCGGATCGGATGCGCACCCGACACGGTGCTCGGCACCGGCATCCAGACCGCGCGCGCCGTGCTCGACGCCGGCCGCATCGGCGACCCGATCGGAGCCTCGGTGCACTGGTCGAACTCCGGCCACGAGACCTGGCATCCGGCGCCGGCCTTCTACTTCCAGCCCGGCGGCGGCCCGCTCTACGACATGGGCCCGTACTACCTGACCAGCCTGGTGACCTTGTTCGGCCCGGTGGTGCGGGTGTCGGGCGCGGTGGCCCGCTCGAGCCGCGAGCGCACCATCGCAACCGGCCCGAACGCCGGGGCAGCGGTGCCGGTGGAGGTCGATACCCACGTCACCGCCCTGCTCGAGCACACCGGCGGCGTGATCTCGACGGTGACGGTCAGCTTCGAGGTCTGGGCGACGCGGTCGCCGCTGTTCGAGGTGTACGGCACGGCCGGGACCATCGCGGTGCCCGATCCGAACCTGTTCTCCGGCCAGGTCTCGGTCGCCACGACCGCCGACCCGGAGTTCGCCGAGGTGCCGGTTGCCGCGGGCTACCCGGATGCCGGCCGGGGCGTCGGGCTCGCGGACCTGGCCCGCGCGATCCAGACCGGCCGGCCGCACCGCGCATCGGGCGAGCTGGCGTTCCACGTGCTCGACGTCATGGAGTCGATCATCCGGGCAGGCCGGGAGCACACCGTGATCGAGCTGACCAGCACGGTCGAACGGCCGGAGCCGGTGGCGCTCGGCAGCGATCCCGCCGGCTGGTAGCCGATCAGCTGCCGGCCGCAGCCGGGACCTTCACGACCAGCGCGCCCGGATCGACCGCGACCCGGCATCCGACCATTTCGCCGAAGGGATCGCCGTCGAGCTGCAGGATCTGCGGCCGGCTGAGCCTCACCACGATCCCGGCGCCCTGGCGCAGGTCGACCGACCGGGTGTCGAGCTCCTTCATGCGACGGCCGAGCGGCGTGCGCTTGATGACGCCGTTCTCCCAGAAGATCTTGACGATGACCGCGATCCAGCCGCGCACCGACTCGGGCTTGAGCACGATCAGGTCGAGGAGCCCGTCGTCGACGGCCGCCTCGGGCAGCAGCATGATGTTGGCGGGCAGCGAGCCGCAGTTGCCGACGATGAGGGCGCGCGCCCGCTCGCTGCGGATGCGGTGCTCGTCGAGTTGGTAGCTGAGCCGCAGCACGTTCTTGTCGCGCAGCACGACGATGAGCGCCTGGGCGTAGGCGAGCCAGCCCGCCTTCTTCTTCAGCTCGTCGTCGGTGTTGGCCATGATCTCGGCGTCCAGCCCGGCGCCCGCCATCACCAGGAAGACGTGGCTGTCGACCGAGTCGTCGTCGCGCCGGATGTCGATCCGCGCGACGTCGATGTCGCGGTTCTCGCCGGCGAAGGCGGTGTGCACGGCATCCGGCACGTCGTTGAGGGTGAGCTTCATGTTGCGCGCCAGCAGGTTGCCGGTGCCCGAGGGCAGCAGCGCCAGGGGCACCGCGCTGCCGGCCATCACCTCGGCGACCGCGCGCACAGTGCCATCGCCGCCCGCGACGATCACGAGCTCGGCGCCCGCATCGAGCGCGGATTGCGCGGGGCCCTGGCCGGCGTCCTCCTCCGAGGTCGGCAGCCACTGCACCGACCACTCGGCCGCGCCGGGCTCGTCGGCCACGGCGGACTTGAGGGCCTCGAGATCCACCTTGATCGGGTTGTAGACGACCGTCGCGGTGCGCGCGCTCATTCGATGCCCGCCGCGTGATCCGGAACGTATTTGTACAGCTCGCGACTGGGTCGCTCGTAGTCATCGGCTTTCGGCCGGTCGGGCAGCTTGATCTTGTCGGGCTTCACCGCGTCATAGGGGATCTGCGCGAGCAGATGATGGATGACGTTGAGCCGGGCTGCTTTCTTGACGTCGCTCTCGACGGTCCACCACGGTGCCTCGGGGATGTCGGTGACGGCGAACATGTCGTCCTTCGCCCGCGAATAGGCCTCCCACTCGGTGATCGACGTCAGGTCGGTCTTCGACAGCTTCCAGCGCCGCATCGGATCGTTCAGCCGCGACTCGAACCGGCGCTGCTGCTCCTCGTCCGACACCGAGAACCAGTACTTGAGCAGGATGATGCCGTCTTCCACCAGCAGCCGCTCGACCACCGGCACCTGCCGCAGGAACCGCTCGTACTCCTCGTTCGTGCAGTAGCCGAGCACGTGCTCGACGCCGGCCCGGTTGTACCAGGAGCGGTCCATCAGCACGATCTCGCCGCGGGTGGGCAGCCGCTCGAGGTAGCGCTGGAAGTACCACTGCCCGCGCTCGCGCTCCCCGGGAGTGGGCAGGGCCACCACCCGCGCCGACCTCGGGTTGAGGTATTGCACGATGCGCTTGATCGCGCCGCCCTTGCCCGCGGCATCCCGGCCCTCGAAGATCACCACGACGCGCGCGCCGGTCGCGATCACCCACTGCTGCATGGTGACCAGTTCGGTCTGCAGCCGGGTGAGCTCCTTCTCGTACGCGTTCTTGGACAGCCGCGTGCCGTGATCGGATTTCGATTTCTTGGGCACGGTCTCATCCTTTGATCTGTTCGGGATCGCGCGTGCGTCGCGCGGTGATGTACAGGCGGTGAGCCGTGATGACCAGCGCCAGCCAGGCCGCGCCCAGCAGCCAGGCCGCCACGACGTCGGTGAACCAGTGATGGCCGAGGAACACCCGGCTGAGGCCGATGGTCAGCGCGAAGAACGCGGCGCCGCCGATCGTGAGGGAGCGGGCCACGGTGCTGGTCTGCCGCAGGACCAGCAGATAGGCGATCGTGCCGACCACGGCGACCGCGTTGAGCGTGTGACCGCTCGGGAACGACGCCGAGTGCTCGTAGGGCGGCACGGCGTCGGGCAACGGCGGCCGCACGCGGCCGATGACGTCCTTGCCGGCGATGGTCATGGCCAGCGAGCCCAGGCCGGCGGCGGCGATCAGGATCGCGGGCGTCCAGGATCGCCTGCGCAGCGAGAGGATGAGGATCGCGGCCACCGCGATGATCGGCATCCCGATCGGACCGGCGATGTCGGTGTACCCCGTGACGATCACATCGAGCACCGGCGAACGCGCCTCGATCGCCGCCTGCAGGATCGGCTGGTCGAAGCCGGCGATGCCGTCGGACTCGGTCACCGAGTCGTACACCCGGGATGCCACGAAACTCAGCGCGAGCGCCACGATCGCGCCGATCGCCAGGGTGACCAGCAGGGCCGCGCGGGTTCCGATGCGACGGCTGGCGACGCTGACTCGACGGGCGGCAGCCCGGCCGGGCCGACTCGGCCAGCGAGTCAGGTCGACGCTGCCGACGGTGGCGTCGTGCTCGAGTTCCTCGCGGTCGCCCTGCTGGCGTGCGGCGCCCTGTTGTTGCGCGGCGCCGGGCGTCACGCGGCGCTACTCACATCCGAGTTCATGCAGGTGACCGTAGCGGGACCGGCCTGTCGAGCGCCAAAGGTACGGGCAACTGGCAGGTCGGTCGGGCCGCCCGCTACCAGGCCACCTCGGCGACCCCGTCGACTGCGGCAACGCTGGTCCCGCCCGCGGCGCGCACACTCCAGCGGTATCCCGCGTCGCCCTGGACCCGCGCGCCGGTGTCGGTGTGATCGATCCGGAACTGCGCGGATCGCCCATCGGGCTCCGTGACCGTGACAGTGCGGCTGGCCACCCCGCCCGGATAGACCATGAGCACGAGGTCGTCCAGGTAGGGGTGATCCGGCCGATCCACGCGCTCGGTCATCGCCAACACGGCACCCTCGCGCACGTAGAGCGGCAGTGACAGGTACTCATGGCGCTGCCGATGCCAGCGTCCGCCCTCGGCGACGCTTCCGTCGAGCAGGCTGGTCCAGCGGCCGGCCGGCAGGTAGAACTCGACCTGGCCATCGGGATCCATCACCGGTGCGACCAGCAACTCGCGGCCCAGCATGTACTGCCGGTCGAGATGCCCGACGGCCGGGTCCTCGGGGAACTCGAGCTGAAGCGGCCGCATCACCGGCAGTCCGGACGCGCTGGCCTCCAGCCCTGCGGCGTAGAGGTAAGGCATGAGCCCGAGTTTGAGCCGTGTGAAGCGCCGGGTCACTTCGACGGCTTCGTCGTCGAACGCCCACGGCACCCGGTACGAGCCTGAGCCATGGAACCGCGAGTGGCTCGAGAGCAGCCCGAACGCGGTCCACCGCTTGTAGACGCCCGCGTCGGGCGTGCCCTCGAACCCGCCGATGTCGTGACTCCAGAAGCCGAATCCGCTGAGGGCGAGTGACAGCCCTCCGCGCAGGGTCTCGGCCATCGACGCGAAAGTGGAGGTGGAATCCCCACCCCAGTGCACCGGCATGCGCTGCCCGCCGACGGTGGCCGAGCGCGCGAACAGCACGGCATCTCCGGTTCCGCGCGACTGCTCGAGCACCTCGAACACCGCCTGGTTGTAGAGCTGCGTGTACCAGTTGTGCATGCGGTCGGAATCGGACCCGTCGTGCCAGGCGACATCGGTCGGGATGCGCTCGCCGAAGTCCGTCTTGAAGCAGTCGACGCCCTGGTCGACCAGGCGGCGCAGCTTGGATTGGAACCAGGCGACCGCATCCGGATTCGTGAAATCGACGATGCCCATGCCCGCCTGCCAGAGGTCCCACTGCCAGACCGTTCCATCTGGACGCTTGAGCAGATAGCCCGCCTCGGCCGCCTCGTCGAAGAGCGGCGAGCGCTGCGCGATGTACGGGTTGATCCAGACGCAGATGCGTAGATCTTTGGCGTGCAGACGCTGCAGCATCCCCCCGGGGTCGGGGAATACCCGCGGGTCCCATTCGAAGTCGCACCAGTTGAACTCGCGCATCCAGAAGCAGTCGAAGTGGAACACGCTGAGCGGCAGTTCGCGCTGCGCCATCGCATCGACGAAGGAGGTGACCGTTGCCTCGTCGTAGTCGGTGGTGAAACTGGTTGAGAGCCAGAGACCGTACGACCAGGCGGGCACGCGAGCCGGACGGCCGGTCAGCCGCGTGTAGCGCTCGAGCACCTGGGCGGGGGTCGGGCCGTCGATGATGAGGTACTCCAGCGCCTCGCCGGCGACCGAGAACTGCACCCGCTCGACCGCCTCGGAACCCACCTCGAACGACACGTGCCGAGAGGAGTTCACCAGCACGCCATAGCCGCGGTTGCTCAGATAGAACGGCACGTTCTTGTAGGCCTGTTCGCTCGAGGTGCCGCCATCGGCATTCCAGACCTCGACCGACTGGCCGTTCTTCACGACCGGCCCGAAGCGCTCCCCGAGTCCGTAGATCAGCTCGCCCACGCCGAGCTCGAGCTGCTCGTGCAGGTAGCTCGATCCGGGAGGCGGCGGTGAGCCGGTGCGTGCATTGGCCGGGATGCCGCGATCGACTTCGGCGTCGGCATCCAACCGCAGGTAGCCCACCGACTTGTGCCCCGAGCCGGTCAGCAGCCGGCCGTCATGCCGGAACTCGAGGCTCCACGGGCCGCCGACGCGCACCCGCGCCTCGAGCGACCCGCTGCGCAGAATGCCCTGCTCGTCGTTCACGACGACCTTTGCGTTGATGGTGGGGTCCGCCCCGATCAACTCGAATCCGTCGCGCACGACCGAGCCGCGGTGGTGCTCGATGCGCACCCGGACCACGCCCTCGAGCGGCGAGCTGAGCGTCACCACCAGCACCGGTCGGTTCAGCACATCGCCGCGGCGCTCGATGGCCTTGGTCGGCGCCGTGATCGAGAGCGTGCCGTCGCCGGCCACCAGATCGCGCGCCTCCTGCGCGTAGAGCGCGTCGACGCCGGGGCGCAGTTGCCAGAATCCGTCGGTGAATTTCACTTGACCGCTCCCGCCGTGATTCCGCGCGACAGCGTCCGTTGGAAGATGAGGAAGAACACCAGGGTCGGCAGCAGACCGAGCAGGGCCGAGGCGCTCGTGGTGGTGACATCCATGATCTTGTCGCCTTGCAGCAGACTGACCGCGACCGGCACCGTCTGGTTGTCGTTGCTGATCAGGAAGGTCAGCGGGATGAGGAACTCGTTCCAGGTCCAGATGAAGAAGAAGATGAGCATGACCGAGAGGGTCGGGCGGCTGATCGGCACAATCACCCGCCAGAGGATCTGCCAACGGCTCGCGCCGTCGAGCGCAGCCGCCTCGAGCACCGTGGTCGGGAAGGTCCCGAACACCGACGACAGCAGGTAGGTGCCGAAGGCGCTCTGGATGACGGTGAAGATGATGATGACCGCCCACTGGGTGTCGTACAGATTCACCTGCTTGAACATGTAGTAGAGCGGGTAGAGCAGCCCCTCCTGCGGGATGGTGTTGGCCAGCAGGAACAGCACCAGGATCCAGGTGCGCCCGCGCACCCGGCCGATCCCGATCGCGAAGGCGTTCAGCACCGAGACGATCACCGCCAGCACGGCGACCACCGCGCTGATGAAGAAGCTGTTCCACAGCTTCAGCGGGAAGTTCACGTAGTTCCAGAACTTGGCCAGCCCGTCGAAGTAGAGGGCCTTGGGCAGCGTGAGCGGCCCGGACGCCGCATAGTCGCTCGGCGACTTGAACGAGTTGATCAGGATGATCAGGAACGGCACCGCGATCAGGAACGCCACGATGACGATCCCGATCAGCAGCACCCAGTCGGCCGCGGAGCGGCGGGCGCGACGGTGGCGGAGTTTGAAGGTGCTCTCGGGCGCGGCGATCGCGGTCATCAGCGGTCCTGCTCCTCTGCGCGCTGCTGCGCCTTGATGAACGCGATCGTCAGCAGCACGATGACGACGGTGAGCGCCGTGGCGATGGTCGCGCCGTAGCCCACCTGCTGCACGTTGAAGAACTCGTTGTACGAGTAGTAGCTCGGCACGATGGTCGCGTTGCCCGGGCCGCCGCGGGTGAGGGTGAAGATGGGCCCGAAGACCTTGAGCGCGGCGATCGTGCAGGTCAGCGTGACCACGAAGATCTCGGGCCGGATGATGTGCACGGTGATCGAGCGGAAGCGCTGGAACCAGCCCGCGCCATCCAGCTCGGCCGCCTCGTAGAGCTCGGGATCGACGCGCTGCAGGGCCGCCATGAAGATCACCACCGGGTAGCCGATCTGCACCCAGACCATCACGAACATGATGCTGAGCAGCGCCGTGCTGGGGTCGCCCAGCCAGTTGTGCTGCAACGAGCCGAGGCCGACCGCCTTGAGCACCGTGTTGAGCGCACCGTTTTGCGGCCGCAGGATCCAGCCGATCACCACGGCCCCGATGGCCACCGGCAGCAGTTGCGGCAGGTAGTAGGTGGCACGCAGGAAGCTGGCGAGCCGAGCGCCGAACTTCTTGCCGACCAGGTCGAACAGGATGGCGGCCACCACCAGACCGAGCAGCGTCGGCACGATCACCATGGCCACGATCATCGCGATGCTGTTGAGGAACGACGTCCAGAAGTCGGCGTCCTGCATCAGCCGCGCCCAGTTGTCGCCGCCGACCCAGACCGGTGCGAGCACTCCGCGCCAGCTGGTGAAGCTGAGGTAGACGTTCCAGAACAGCGGCACGATGACGATGACCGTCAGCAGCACGCCGCCGGGCACCAGGTAGACCCAGAAACTGCGTCCGCCTGTGGCGGGCAGCAGGCTGTCCTGTCTGCCTGGACGCGACGCCGGGGCCGGTGTCCGGGCGGCGCCGAGCGGGATGGTGACCATCGATCTGTTCCTTTCATGCGAACCCGGGGCTCGGCCCCCCGACCGAGCCCCGGGTCATGACAACGACGGTCAGCCGGTGATCTGCTTCACGCCGTCCGCGTACTCGGAACCCAATTCATCGAGTACGGCGCTCGGGGTCTCGCTGCCGTTCACCAGCTTCTGCAGCGCGGTGTTGATCTGGTCGTAGAAGCTCGGCGTCGGCCAGTCAGGGTAGAAGGCCAGGCCATCCCGGCCGGTCAGCGTGTTGAAGTTGTCGATGAGCTCCTTGCTCTTCGCGTCGGTGATCGCCGAGGCGTCGGCCGCGACGGGGATGCCGCCGCTGTTGCCCATCAGGTTCTGGATCTTCTTGCTCATCGTGATGTCGATGAACTTGTAGGCGAGGTCCTTGTTCGTGGACTTGGTCGGCACGACCCACAGGTTGCCGGACGACCCGGGCGAGAGCTTCGCGCCCGGGAAGAGGAAGGTGCCCCACGCGAAGTCCTTGATCCCCGAAGTGAAAGTGCCGTACCACCAGCTGCCCGAGTAGAACATCGGCGAGCTACCGCCCTGGAAGGCGTCGCCGGCATCCTGCGCCTTGATGCCCGTGGCGTCCTTGCTGATGTAGCCCTTGTCGACCCAGTCCTTGAGGGTCTGGGTGGCGAAGGTGAAGTCACTGTCGTGGAAGTTCACCTTTCCGGCGTAGGTCTGGTAGTCGTTCACCCAGCCGCGGTCGGCGTGCAGCAGGGCGAGCTGGTACCAGAGCTGGCCGAGCGGGTACTCGACGGCCGACTCCGAGAGCGGGGTGATGCCCGCCTTCTTGAAGGTGGCAAGGGCGTCTTCGAGCTCAGAGAAGCTGGTCGGCACCTTGACGCCGTACTTGTCGAACTCGTCCTTGTTGTAATACATCATGACGAACTCGCCGTAGTTCGGGATGCCGTAGAAGGTGCCGCTGCCCATGATGCCCTTGGCGTTGTAACGGGCAGTGGTCTGAAGTGACGAGCTCAGGTCCTTGTCCCAGCCGTATGCCTTCACTGCGGCATCGAGGTTGGTCAGGAGGCCCTCGGTCGACAGCAAGCCGGCGGTCGCGTTGCCCTTGTTGTACTCCATGATGTCGGGGGCCGAGTTGGAGTTGAGCACCTGGCTCGCCGTCGACTGGATCTGCTGGAAGCTCTTCGCCTCGAACTTCACCTTGGCGCCGGTCTCCTTCTCGAACTCGGCGATTGCCGCCTTCCAGGCGATGCCCATCGCGCTGGCGTCGCCCTCGTAATCCCAGAGGGTGAGGGTCTTCCCCTTGCCATCGGGACTGGTGTCGATCTTGGACGAACTGGTGCCCCCACCGCCGGCGCAGCCGGCCAGCAGGGCCGTCGCCACAACGAGCGCGGCACCCGTGGCGATGAAACGTGAACGCATCTTTCTCTCTCCTTTGATGAGATCCGGTGCAGGAAGCGCCCACCGAGGAGCGCGTGCGGATACATGATCAGCGCAGCCGATCGATTTTGTCAAGTCATGAAACAAAATCAGAGCGCAGCGCAGGAGTCAGATCAGATCCCTCATGGCCGAGACGGCTGCCCCGCGCGCGTAGTCCGAGAAGCTGAACGGCGGCAGCTCGATCGCGACCGATGCCGGGTTGACGTGCTCGAGCTGAGCAGCGAGGCCGGACTGCAATTGCTCAGGCGCGAGACCCACCATGTCGACGCCCTCGCCCGTGACCAGCACTTTGTCCGGATCGACGGCGTTCACGGCCGTGCCGATCACGACCCCGAGCGCCTGGGCCGCGAGCTCGAAAGCGCGCACCGATGCAGCCTCCCCGGCATGGGCGCGCTCGAGCACAACCGGGTAATCCGCCTCGTCGAATCCGGCATTGAAGCAGATCGCGCCCATCGTCACGAAACTGTGGATGCAGTCCACGTGACCGAGCTCGCACGGCCGGCCGACCGCATCCAGGCGCGAGTGCCCGACATGCCCCGAGCGGCCGTGGGCACCGACGTGGACTTCGTCTTGGACCACGATGCCCGCGCCGATGCCGGCGCCCAGCCCGTAGACAACCAGTGTCTCGGCACCGACCCCGGCTCCGAACCAGTGGTGGCCTGCGGTGAGGGCGACCACGTCGTTGCTGACCGTCACCGGCACCGGCACCCGCTCGCCGACCAGGGCGCGCAGCGGAGTGCTGCTCCAGCCGAGGAAGTTGGAACGCTCGACGAGTTGCACGCCGTCTCGATCCATCACATCGCCGGCCAGGCACACACCCAGGGCTCCGGCGAGGGGGACGCCGGATAGCATGCGGCCGGCGACGTCGCCGATCTGCTCAGCCACCGCCGCCGGCTCGGTCGAGTGCAGTGGTTCGTCGTGTGCGTCGATCACCCTCGCGCTCAGGTCGGTCACCACGGCGTACAGATCGGTACCGGTCAGCTTCACGCCGGCGAAATGCGCAGCGTCTGGCCTGACGTGCACCAGCTCGGAGGGCCGGCCGCGCGTCGCGCTGTGCTGCACCGCCCCCTCGGCGACGAGGCCCAGGTCGATCAGTTCGCGGGTGATCCGGCTCAGGCTGGCGCGAGACACGTCATGTCGGCGAGAGAGCTCCACTCGCGACCGGCCGCCATGCACGATGAGGTCTCTGAGCACCCGTCGCTGCCCGTCGTACATCACCGGCCAGGCGGCGCCGCGAGCAGGATCCGAAGTCACACAGCCGAGACTAGCCGCGCCTCCGCCCCCGGCCGGATCACCGGGCGAGCGACTCGGCGGGCAGGTCGAACCAGCGCAGGTGCTCGAAGTCGGCGCTCAGGCGGTCGTCGGTCAGGCGCTCGTCGGCCAGGTGCGGCATGACGCCGTCGACGGCCGGGTCGGGCAGCGATTCCAGCAGGGCGCGCGCCTCGTCGAGGTATCCCGCGAGCGCCGACTCGGGTGCGCGGTCGGCGCGCCGCGGGTAGCTCATCTCGCCATCCGGTCCGTACGACAGCTGCGACAGCCGGAGCGGCGGCTCGACGAGTCCGCGCTCGTGGCGCCACAGCCCGGTATCGGGCGAGAAGCGGTACTGGGCCAGCAGCTTGTGGCCGTGCTCGGCGACCAGCGACACGGCATCCAGGATGTACTGGAACACCGCGTCGCTGATGAAGTAGTTGAAGCTGACCCGCACCCAGCCCGGCTTGATGCCCTCGCATCCGCCGGCGATCTCGCGCTCGAACTCGTGCGAGCGCTCGAGGTCGATGCCGAGCAGGCGATGTCCGTATGGACCCGCGCACGAGCATCCGCCCCGTGCTTGGATGCCGAACAGGTCGTTCAGGATCGCCACCACCACGTTGTGGTGGAGATAGCGCCCGCTGGGCCGCTTGATCACGAACGACACGATCGACAGCCGTTCGGCGGTCGGGCTGCCGAGAATCTGGATCGCCGGATGCGCGCCCCACTCGGTCATCGCCCGGGCCAGGAACTCGTGCTCGCGCGCCTGAATGGTGTCGACGCCCACCGCGTCCTTGAGCGCGAACACCAGGCCGGCGCGGATCGACTCGATGATCGCCGGCGTGCCGGCCTCTTCGCGGTGCGCCGCGTTCGTGATGTACCGGTGCTCGAGCGGATTGACGTAGGCGACCGTGCCGCCGCCCACCTCGTCGGGCACGGTGTTGGTCAGCAGGCGCCGATCGACCACCAGCACACCTGGCGTTCCCGGGCCGCCGATGAACTTGTGGGGCGAGAGGAAGACCGCATCCTCGCCCGAGGCGTCGATGTCGACGTAGGGGCCGGCCGCAGCGTAGTCCCAGAAGGCCAGGGCGCCGTGCTCGTGCAGCACCCGGGTGATGGTGGCGGTGTCGGTCAGGATGCCGGTCACGTTGCTGGCCGCGCTGAACGAGCCGATCTTGAGCGGACGATCGGCGTAGCGCTCGAGCTCGGCGGTCAGGCTCGCGACGTCGACGTGACCGTCTGCATCCTCGTGGATCGTCACGACATCGGCGATCGACTCGCGCCACGGCAGCTCGTTGCTGTGGTGCTCGTACGGGCCGATGAAGACGACCGGGCGCTGCTCCGTCGGGATCTGCGCGGTCAGCCCGTACCGCTCGTCGAGCGCCGAGGGGATGCGCAGCCCGAGGATCCCGACCAGCTTGTTGATCGCGCCGGTCGAGCCGTTGCCGGTGAAGATCACCACGGTGTCGTCGGTGCCGTGGACAGCGGCATGGATGATGGCGCGCGCGTCCTCGCGCAGCCGCGTGGTCTGCAGCCCGGTGCCGCTCGACTCGGAGTGCGTGTTGGCGTAGCGCGGCAGCACCTCGTCGCGCACGAAGTCCTCGATGAAGCTCAGCGCCCGGCCGCTCGCGGTGTAGTCGGCGTAGGTGACGCGCCGCGGGCCGAACGGCCCGACCATCACCTGGTCGTCCCCGATCACCGCGTCGCGGATGCGCGCCAGAATCGGGGCATCGTCGCTCATGTCCAGAGGGTACCCGGCTAGGGCACACTTGAGCCATGGCCCCCGACCCGCTGATCGTCCAGACGACGCGCGGCACGGTGGTCGAACGCGAGTCGCGGGTGAACGCGGTGATCGTCGATCGGGCCGGCCGGGTGACCGAGGGTTTCGGACCCACCGACCGGCGGGTGCCCCTGCGATCGACCGCCAAGCCGTTGCTGGCGCTCGCCCTGGTCGAATCCGGCGCCGCCGATGCCCTCGGAGTGACGCCCGTCGAGCTGACCCTGGCGAGCGCCAGCCACAACGGTGAAGACGGCCACGTGAGCGCCGTCGAGTCGTGGCTCGCGCGACTGGGCCTGGGTGACGACGAACTGCAATGCGGCGCGTCCCTGCCCTACTCGCGCGCGGTCGCCGACGACTATCTGGCGCACGGCGGCATTCCGCGGCGGGTCCGCCACAACTGCTCGGGCAAGCACACCGGCTTCCTGACCATCGGCGCGCACCTCGGCGCCGACCCGGCCCGATACCTGGATCGCACCGGCGAGGTGCAGCGAGCCGCCCTGGCGGCGGTCGCCGAGCGCTGCGCGGTCACTCTCGGCGACGACGACATCGTCGGCGACGGCTGCGGCGCCCCCTGCCCCTGCGTGAGCCTCGAGGCGGTCGCGCGCGGCTGGGCGACGCTGATGGATGCCACAGACTCGAGCACGCGCATCCGCTCCGCCATCGCCGCTCACCCCTGGTACCTCGCGGGCACCGGGCGGTTCGACACCGCCCTCGCGGAGCTCACCGCTGGCCGCGTGCTCAGCAAGGTCGGCGCCGACGGCATGCACCTGGCGATGGCGCCCGAACTCGGAATCGTCGTCGCGACCAAGGCCGTCGACGGCTCAGGCATGGCAGCAGAGGAGGCCCTGGTGCATCTCTTGGTTCGGAACGCGGCGATCCGCGCCGACGAGGCGGAACGCCTGCCACGCGCGGCGGTGCTCGATGACGCGGGGCGGGTCGTCGGCGCGATCACGGTGGGCGCGATGTCGGTGGGGCACGCATGAGCCCCCGCGACTCCGAGTCGGCGCAGGTCGCGGTCAAGGCACTCGACCTCGCCCGGCGGGGTGATTTCGCGGCCGTGCTCACGATGTTCGCCCCCGGTCCCCAACGCAGGTTGACCGCCGAGGCCATCGACGCCGCCTGGCAGACCCACGTCAATCGTCATGGTGCGGTGTGGAGCATCGAGCCCTCCGCGGTCCATTCCGATTCCGGGATGATGGTGGTCACCGTGGTGCTGCGCACGCCGTCGACCGCGCTCGAAGCCATCGTCTCGGTGGACCGCCGCGGACGCCTGCTCAATCTGCAGGTGACCCCGATGGCGGCCCCCTGGGCCCCGCCCCCGTACGCGGCCATGGACTCGTTCAGCGAATACGAGGTGGTGCTCGGCGATCGACCGCTGGCCGTCGGCGGCACGGTCAGCGTGCCCCGGGCATCCGCGCCGGTCCCCGGCGTCGTGCTGCTCAGCGGAGGCGGCCCCTTCACTCGGGACATGACGATGGGCGAGAACCGGATCGGCGCCGACCTGGCCTGGGGCCTGGCCAGCCGGGGGATCGCCGTGCTGCGGTTCGACAAGCCGAGTCACACGCATCGGCAGTGGGTTGCGAAGAATCCGGATTTCACCCCGACCGATGAGTACGTGCCGTACGCCGCCGCCGCCGTCGACCAGCTCAGGGCCGACCCCGCGATCGACGCCTCGCGGATCGTGATCGTCGGCCACAGCATGGGTGGCAGCTACGCGCCGCGCGCGGCCGTCGCCCGGCCCGAGGTCGCCGCGCTGGTGCTGCTCGCCGCCGAGGCGGAGCCGATGAACCGGGCCGCGGTCCGGGTGATGAACCACCTGGCCGCCCTGGACTCCGCCTCGCCGGCCTTGAAGGAGGCGGCCGCCGCGATGGCCGGGCTCGCGGCGAACGTCGACAGCCCGCAGCTCTCCCGTCGGACCGACCCGGCGACACTGCCGTTCGGATACTCCGGCGCCTACTGGCTCGACGTGCGCGACTACGATCCGGTCGGCACGGCCCGCCAGCTCGGCAAGCCGATGCTGATCCTGCAGGGCGGCCGCGACTACCAGGTGACCGTGGATGACGATCTCGCCCTCTGGCGGGCCGGGCTCGACGGTCGGGATGACGTCAGCATCCGCGTCTACGACGCCGACGATCACCTGTTCTTCCCGGGCAGCGGCCCCTCGACGCCGGCCGGCTATGAACCCCGTCAGCACGTCGACGCCTCGGTCATCGCCGACATCGCCGACTGGATCACCGCCCTGAGAGGAGCGCGGTGAGTCCTGCGCCGTTCCGCGAGCGCTACGGACCGCGCGCCCTGGTGGCCGGCGCGTCGGAGGGCCTGGGAGCCGCGTTCGCGGACGCCTTGGCGCGGCGCGGGCTCGACCTGGTGCTGATCGCGCGCCGCGAGGAGCAGCTGACCGCGACGGCCGACCGGATCCGGCAGCAGCACGGCGTCGACGTGATCACCCTGGTCGCCGACCTGGCCGACATCGACGCGGTGCTCCCGCGGATCAGCGCGCTCGACCTGCAGATCGGCCTGCTGGTCTACGACGCCGCCTTTGCGCCGATCGGCCCGTTCGCCGACGCCACCTCGGATCAGCTGTCTCAGGCCGCCGCCGTCAATGTGCGGGCTCCGCTGCTGCTCACGAAGGCCCTGTCGGCGCCGATGATCGCGCGGGGTCGCGGCGGAATCGTGCTGATGTCATCCCTGGCCGGGTCGCAGGGCAGCCCGAACATCTCGGCATACGCGGCGACCAAGGCGTTCAACGCGATCCTGGCCGAGGGCCTCTGGAACGAACTGAAGCCCCACGGAGTCGACGTGCTCGCCTGCCTGGCCGGCGCCATCCTGACGCCGGGCTACCAGCAGGCCGAGGGCGCGAAGCCGGCGCCCGGCACGCTCGCACCCGAGGCGGTCGCCGAGCAGACCCTGAAGGCGCTGGGCCGCGGCCCCATCGTCATCCCGGGCGCCGTGAACAAGCTCGGGCGCTTCGTGCTCACGCGATTGCTCAGCAGGCGCGCGGCCATTGCCATCATGTCCCAGAACACCGGAGGCCTGTCGTGACGATCATCCTCGGCCTGATCACCCCGCTGATCGCCTACGCGGTGATCACGCTGCTGCATGTCGTCATCCCATCGCGGCGGCGACCGGGCTACGTGACCGGCGCCGACGGCCAGGTGCTGAGCTACCGCACCAACGGGCGGTTCGTACTGCTGGCCAGTGTGATCCTGTGGTTCCTGCTCGGATACTTCCGGATCGTCCGGTTCACCTGGCTGTACGAGACGCGGTGGTGGGGGCTGATCGGGGCGGTCGTGATCGGGCTGGTGTTCTCGTTCGTGGTCGTGCTGCGGCATCCGTCGACCGGCAAGAGCTTCGGCGCCGATCTGTGGTTCGGCCGGGCGAAGGACGTGCAGCTGCGCAGCGGCTTCGTGGATGCCAAGGTCTGGCTGTACCTCGTCGGTGCGGTCATGCTGCAGCTCAACGTGCTGTCGTTCGCGGCCTTCCACCTGCAGACCGTCGGCCGGATCAATCCGGGATTCCTGCTCGGCTGCGCGATGCTGACCTGGTTCTGCTCCGAGTACCTGATCTTCGAGCGCGTGCACCTGTGGACATACGACTTCATCGCCGAGCGGGTCGGCTTCAAGCTCGGGTTCGGCTGCCTGGCGTTCTACCCGTACTTCTACTCGGTGGCGCTCTGGTTCACCGCCGACCTGCCCGATCCCGGTCTGCCGGTCTGGGTGACGGTGCTGTTCGGCGTGCTCTTCCTCGGTGGCTGGGTGCTCACCCGCGGCGCCAACATGCAGAAGTTCTTCTTCAAGACCGCGCCCGAGCGGCGGTTCCTGTGGCTCGCGCCCCAGGCGATCACCGATGGCAGGAACAGCCTGCTGGTCAATGGCTTCTGGGGGGCCAGTCGGCACATCAACTACCTGGGCGAGATCATCCAGGCGGTCGCGATCGCGCTGGCGCCCGGCTGGTTCGGGGTCTGGATGGTGTGGCTGTATCCGCTGTACTACATCGCGCTCTTCATCAGCCGTCAGGCCGACGACGACAAGGTGTGCCGGGCCAAGTACGGGGCGCTGTGGGATCAGTACACGGCGAAGGTGCCCTCGAAGATCATCCCGCACCTCTATTGAGCTGTCCGATCGGGGCAGACTCGTTCGTGGTACCGGTGAGTGGCCGCCCAGGACGGGCGCCCGGATGGGAGATGATCCGATGCAGTACCTGATGTCCGTGTTCGGACCGGCCGAACTGACCGAGTTGGGAAGCTATCCCGACAAGGCGACCATGCAGCAGGCGATGGCCGACACCGGTGCATTCAACGACCGGCTGCAGGCCGCCGGTCACTTCGTCTACGCCAACGGGCTCGCCTCGGCGACCTCGGCGACCGTCGTCGACGGCCAGGTCGACCCGCCGGTGATCACCGACGGGCCCTACCTGGAGTCGAAGGAGTACCTCGGCGGCTTCTGGATCATCGAGGCCACCGACCTCGATCAGGCGCTCGCTCTGGCGGCCGAGGGTTCCAAGGCCTGCCGCGGAAAGGTCGAAGTACGGCCGTTCCAGGCCTACGACCCGCAGGGATGAGCGGCCCCGCCCTCGACGCCCGCGTCGCCGAGGCGATCGCCCGGGCCCACCAGGACGAGTGGGCCCGGGTGGTCGCGACGCTCACCAAGCGGTTCGGCGACCTCGACATCGCCGAGGAGGGGGCGGCCGAGGCGTTCGCGACCGCGGTCGAGCGATGGCCGGCCGACGGCATCCCGCCCAATCCCGGCGGCTGGCTGACCACGACGGCCACCCGCAAGGCCATCGACAGGATCCGCCGCGAGAAGAAGCGCGACGACAAGTACCGGGAGGCGCTGCTGGTGGTTGACGACGAACCGCTCGAACCGCTCGGCGCTATCGACGACGAACGGCTGCGGCTGCTGTTCACCTGCTGCCACCCCGCCCTGGCGATGGAGGCGCGGGTCGGCCTGACCCTGCGTATGGTCGGCGGGTTGACCGTGCCCGAGATCGCACGGGCGTTCCTGGTGCAAGAGTCCGCGATGGCGCGCCGGATCACGCGGGCCAAGGACAAGATCCGCGAGGCCGGCATCCCGTTCCGGATGCCCTCCGCCGACGATCTGCCGGCCCGCGTCGACGGCGTGCTCACCGTGCTGTTCCTGATCTTCAACGAGGGCTACCTGGCGACCGGAGCCGGCACCGACCCGGTGCGCGGCGAACTGACCGCCGAGGCGATCCGGCTCACCCGGCTGATCCGGGGGCTGCTGCCCGAGGGAGCCGCGAGTTACGGCGAGGTGATCGGGATGCTGGCCCTCATGCTGCTCACCGAGGCGCGCCGCACGGCTCGCGTGTCGTCGAGCGGCGAACTGGTCACCCTCGACGAGCAGGACCGCGGGGCGTGGGATGCCGCGCTCCTCGCCGAGGGGCACGAGCTGGTCCGCGCGCGCGTGGCGCTTGCCGCGGCATCCGGCCTGGCGCCGGGACGCTACCAGCTGCTCGCCGCCATCAACGCGGTGCACACCTCGGCGCGCGACATCCGCGACACCGACTGGTCGCAGGTCGTCGCCCTCTACGACCAGCTGGTGCGGATCGACCCATCTCCGGTCGTGGCGCTCAACCGGGCGATCGCGGTGGCCGAGGTCGACGGTCCGGAGGTGGCGCTCGCATCCCTGGCCCGGGTCGGCGCCGCGCTCGACGGATATCACGCCTACCACGCCGCCCGCGCCGACCTCCTGAGGCGCCTGGGCCGCAGTGCCGAGTCGCGCGCGGCCTACGACCGCGCCCTCGAGCTGGCGGGCAACACCGCGGAGTCGGCCTACCTCACCCGGCGGCGCGACCAGCTCGGCTGACGCGCAGTGAGCCGACGCCCAGTGTGCTGACGCGCAGTGAGCCGACCCGCTTGAATGGGCGCATGCTCCACGCCACCCTGCGGGTCGACCCCGCCGACGTCATCGGCCCGATCAACCGCCGCCTGTTCGGCTCGTTCGTCGAGCATCTGGGCCGGTCGGTCTACGACGGCCTGTACGAACCGGGTCACCCGACGGCCGACGCCGACGGGTTCCGATCCGACGTGATCGAGCTGGTCAAGGAGCTCGGCGTCAGCACCATCCGCTACCCGGGCGGCAATTTCGTGTCGGGCTTCCGCTGGGAGGACAGCGTCGGCCCGCGCGAGAACCGCCCGGCCCGGATCGACCTGGCCTGGCACTCGACCGAGACCAACCAGGTCGGCCTGCACGAGTTCGCGCGCTGGCTCGAGCTGGTCGACGCCGAGCTGATGCTCGCGATCAACCTCGGCACGCGCGGGGTGCAGGAGGCGCTCGACCTGCTCGAATACGCGAACCTGCCGGGTGGCACCGCGCTCGCCGAGCAGCGCGCGGCCAACGGGCGACCCGATCCCTTCGCCGTGTCGATGTGGTGCCTGGGCAACGAGATGGACGGGCCCTGGCAGCTGGGGCACCGCTCGGCCGATGACTACGGCAAGCTGGCCGCCCAGACCGCGCGCGCCATGCGGAGGTTCGACCCGAGCCTCGAACTCGTGGTCTGCGGCTCGTCGAGTCGTGCGATGCCCACCTTCGGCGAGTGGGAGCGCGTGGTGCTGAGCCACGCCTACGACGAGGTGGACTTCATCTCGTGCCACGCCTACTACCACGACGCCGGCGACCGGGCGAGCTTCCTCGCCTCGAGCGTCGACATGGATGCCTTCATCGAGACCGTGGTGGCCGCCGCCGATCACGAGAAGGCCGAGCGCCAGAGCGCGAAGACCGTCAACATCTCGTTCGACGAGTGGAACGTCTGGGACGTCGAGCGCTTCAAGAACGTCGACAAGATCGAGGGGATCGACAACTGGCCGATCGCGCCGCGCCTGCTGGAAGACGTCTACACGGTGACGGATGCAGTCGTGCTCGGCAGCCTGCTCATCTCGCTCCTGAAGCACGCCGACCGGGTCACCAGCGCATCCCTGGCCCAGCTGGTCAACGTGATCGCGCCGATCATGACCGAACCCGGGGGTGCGGTCTGGCGGCAGACCACCTTCTTCCCGTTCGCCGCCACCTCGGCGCACGCGCGCGGTCAGGCGATCGCGGCGGTCGTCGACGCGCCGAGCTACGCGACGGCGGTCTTCGGCGAGGTGCCGGTGCTGGATGCGGTGGCCAGCTTCGACGCCGGCACCGGCGAGTCGGCGGTCTTCGTCGTCAACCGGGCCGAGCAGCCGCTGGAGCTCGAGCTCGACTTCGGCCGCCGGGTCGAGTCGGCGACCGCCCGCACCCTGAGCGACCCCGACCCGAGCGCCGCCAACACCCTCGGCGACCCCGAGCGGGTCGGGCTGACGGCGAACGACTCGCTCACGGTCGAGGGATCGCGCGGCTCGATCACGCTGCCGCCGATCTCGTGGACCGTCGTCACCGCGCGGTGATCCGCGCCGACCAACATGCAACTTGACAGTTGCAGTTTGGGCTGGGCATAATGCAACCACAGAGTTGCACTATTCCCGCGAAAGGACCACCATCATGAGCATGACCATCAACGACCCCTCGACCATCGATGCCGACGCCTTCACCGTGCGCCGCAGCGTGACGATCGCCGCCGCACCCGCCAAGGTCTGGGCGGCGGTCACCCGTCCCGAACTGATCATCCAGTGGTTCGGCGACGTCGCCGAGCTCGACCGACTCGAGGTCGGCGCCGAGGGCGAGTTCGGATTCGAGGGCTACGGCCGGTTCCCGGTGCGCATCGAGGAGCTGGACGCTCCGCACGCCATCGCCTACCGCTGGGGCAACGAGAACGCGACGCCGAGCGACCTCGACGCGCACTCCACGGTGTTCCGCTTCACGCTGGAGCCGCTCGACGGACCCGACGGCAGCGGCACCGCAACCCGGCTGACGGTCGTCGAGTCGGGCTTCGACAACCTGACCGACCCCGCGACGGCGATGGAGAGCAACCGCGGCGGCTGGGACTCCGAGCTCGACGAGCTGGTCGCCTTCGTGGAGGGCTCCGCGTGAGTTCCGCCCCCGCCGTCCCCGCCGACACCGAGCTGGTCGCCGTGTTCGCCGCCCTCGCGGATGAGACCCGCTGGTCGATCCTGGTCGCGCTCGGCGAGGGGGATGCCTCGGCATCCGCCCTCGCCGGGCGCCTGCCGGTGACTCGTCAGGCGATCGCCAAGCACCTGGCCGTGCTACAGGCGGCGGGCCTGGTCGAGCCGGTGCGGGTCGGGCGCGAGGTGCGCTTCCGCGCGCTCGGCTCGACCCTCAGCGGTACCGCCCGCCGGTTGGATGCCATCGGCGCCGAGTGGGACCGCCGCCTGGCCGCGATCAAGCGGATCGCCGAGGCGATGGAGTAGAGCAGAGCAGCCGGCGGCGCGTCACACCACGGGCGTGCCGCTGGCGAACCCGACGATCAGCACGGCGGCGAGCGAGACGGCAGCGACCGCGAGCATCCCGATGGCGAGCAGACCGAGCCGCAGGCGCAGGCGCGTGACCGGGACGGCGAAGCGAACCAGCACCATCCCGGCGTAGAGCACCACGTCGACGACCGCCGCGACGATCGGCACCCCGCGTGGCGGCAGTCCCGCGATCGCCTGCGGGATAAGCACGGCGATCGCGATCGCGGTGAACAGGCCGCCGACGACCAGCCAGATGAGCCCGGTGGAGAAGGTCAGGGCCGGCTGCTCGGTGACCTTGGTCTCGTCGGGAGGCGGGGGACGGTCATCCATAGTTCATGATGCACCCGCGACCTTCAGGCTCACCGATGTATCGTTAGCTATCGCTCGATCCATCAGCATCGCCCGCGAGAGAGGACACCGTCATGAGCACGTCATCCACCTACGGCTTCGACCTGCGAGAGGCCGTCGACAGTTTGCGCGACGCCTTCGCGCCCGTGTTCCGGCCCCCGTTCGGCGGCCGCATGGGCCGCGGCGACATCCGCACCGCGGTGCTGGTCGAGCTGGCCGAGGAGCCGATGCACGGCTACCAGCTCATCCAGGCGATCGAGACCCGCTCCGGCGGCACCTGGAAGCCGAGCCCGGGATCGGTGTACCCGACGCTCCAGCTGCTGGTCGACGAGGGCCTGGCCACCGCGACGCAGGAGGGTGAGCGCAAGGTGTACGCGCTGACGGATGCCGGCAAGGCGGCCGCCGCCGAGCTGACCACCGCGCCGCATCCCTCCGAGTCGCGCCGCGGCTGGGACTCGGAGCGCGCCGCGCTGCCCAAGGCCGGCGCCAAGCTGGCCCAGGCCCTCGGCCAGGTCGCCAGCAGCGGGACCAAGGAGCAGACCGAGCGAGCCGTCGCGATCGTCGACGAGGCGCGCCGCAAGCTCTACGCGATCCTCGCCGAGGAGTGAGCGCCGGCAGCCCGGGCCCGGCACGCCCCGCGCGGCCGTCCGGCCGCCGATTCCGCGCGCGGTACCGGCGGATCATGCGCTTCGCCGCGCGGGCCTTCGTGCAGGCCTGGTGGTTCGAGCTGGTGCTTCCGCGCATCGGTCTCGGCGGGCTCGCGGCGCGCGGTCGCGCGGCGCGTCTGCAGCGGCTCGCCCGCCGCTTCCACACCCTCGCCGTCGAGCTGGGTGGCCTGATGATCAAGGTGGGGCAGTTCATGTCGTCGCGCCTCGACATCCTGCCGCCCGAGATCACCGACGAGCTGGAGGGGCTGCAAGACGAGGTGGCGGCCGAGCCGTTCGACGGGATCCGCGCGGCGACCGAGGCCGAGCTCGGGATTCCGCTCGCGGTCGCCTTCGAATCGTTCGATGAGACGCCGATCGCCGCGGCATCCCTGGGTCAAGCGCACCGCGCCCGTCTCACGCCGGCCCTGGCCGCCGACCTGGGATTCGCCGACGTGGTCGTCAAGGTGCAGCGGCCCGGCATCGACGGCGTGATCGCGGTCGACCTCGCGGCGCTGCGCCGGGTGAGCCGGTGGGTCTCTCGGGTGCGCCTGATCGCGCGCCGCGTCGACGCTCCGGCCCTGGTCGAGGAGTTCGCCGCGACCAGCCACGAAGAGATCGACTACCTGCACGAGGCGGCCAACGCCGAGCACTTCGCCGCCGACTTCGCGGGCGACGCCGGCGTCACGGCGCCGATCGTCGTTTGGGAACGCACCTCGCTGCGCGTGCTGACCCTGAGCGACGTGACCGCCATCAAGATCACGGATGTCGCGGCGCTCACCGCCGCCGGCATCGACCCGGCCGCGGTCGCCATGGCCCTCGCGCGCTCGGCGTTCCAGCAGATCTTCGTCGCAGGCTTCTTCCACGCCGACCCGCACCCGGGCAACATCTTCGTGACCCCGCACCCGGTGGTTGAGCAGGCCGCGCGCGGCCGTGTCGAAACCACTCCCACGAGAAACTTCGCCCTCACCTACGTCGACTTCGGCATGATGGGCGCGATCTCGGACACGCTGCGCGCCGGCCTGCGCGACTTCATCCTCGCCGCGGTCGGGCGCGACAGCCGCGGACTGGTCCGCTCGCTCGAGCGCCTCGGCGTGCTGCTCTCGGCCGCCGACACCGACGAGCTCGAGCGCGCGATGACCGCGCTGTTCGACCGCTTCGGCGGCATGGGCATCGCCGAACTGCAGCGCGTGGATCAGCGCGAGCTCGAGGCCTTCGCCCGCCAGTTCGGCGAGACGATCCGCGCGCTGCCGTTCCAGCTGCCCGAGAACTTCTTGCTGCTGATCCGCACCATCTCGCTCACCTCGGGAGTGACCAGCGCGCTCGATCCCGAGTTCAACATGTGGGATGCCGTGGAGCCTTTCGCCCGCGACGTGCTGTCATCGGGCGGCGCGAGCGTGCTCCGCGAGCTACCGCAGAAGGCGCTCTCGCTCGGCACTACGCTGGCCGGCCTCCCCCGCCGCTTCGACGAGCTGGTGCAGCGCATCGAACGCGGCCAGATCGCGGTGCAGACCCCGCAGATCGACCGCCGCCTGCGCTCCCTCGAGCGCTCGGCGAGCCGTCTTGTCTCGGCCATCATCTTCGCCGGGCTACTGTTCGCGGGCGTGTTCATGCTGCCGACGGTGCCGTGGCTCGGGTGGACCCTGATGGGCGCGTCAGCGCTGCCGCTGGCCTACGTGATCATGACCTGGCGGTCACGCTAGTTCACACTCGCCCCCGGCTCTTGCCGCGGCATCGGCGGCTGGATATGCTGAGCCCGATCCGAGGACATCTCGGTTTGAGACTTGCCGAATGGCCACCAAACTCAGAGGTCCCAGATGCCCACCGTTGCCCTCGTTCGCCGCCTGTCCGTCTCGCTGACCCTGGGGGTGGTCCTCGTCGCCGGCGCGATCCTGGGGGCGCCGTTCGCGGCCTCGGCGTCATCGGCGGCGAGCATCGCCGGGACGGTGACCGGTGTCGACACCGGTGCGCCGCAGGCCAACGTCAACGTCTCGCTGGAGTTGGTCGGAGGGACCCAGATCGCGAACACCAGCACCGATGACGCCGGCAACTACAGCTTCGCAGGCCTGGCGGCCGGCACGTACGTCATCGACTTCTTCCTCAACCAGGGAACGCCGTACGCCAACGAGTGGTACGGCGGTGGCGCGACCCTCTCCACCGCGACCCCCATCGCGCTCGCCGATGGTCAGAGCCTCACCGGTCTGACCACTGCTCTCACGGTCGGGGCGACGATCTCGGGCACCCTGTCGGCGACCAGCCCGACCGGCACGGCCCCGCTGGGGTTCTCGAACATCGCGCTCCTCGACCACCAGGGAAATGAAATCGGCCTCGCCGGCAGCGACGCGGCAGGGAATTGGACGATCAGTGGCGTGCTGACCGGCTCGTACACCCTCAGCTTCTCCACCTACCAAGCCCCATACGCCGCCCAGTGGTGGAACGGCAAAGCGAGCTTCGCCGCCGCCGACTACTTCGATGTGCAGGCCGGACAGACGCTCACGGGATTCGACGCCACGCTCGACAGCGGGGCGACGATCAGCGGAACGGTGACATCGGCCGACCCGGGCTCCGCGCCGATCGCGCAGGCGGGAGTCTCGGCCTATGACACCACCGGCACCCAGGTCGGCTCCGCGGTGACCGACGATGCGGGCGCCTACACGGTCGGCGGACTGAACCCCGGCCAGTACACCCTGGAATTCACCGGACCCTCCGACGCGAACGATGCCGAGCAGTGGTGGGGGCCGGCCATCTCGCAGCCGACCGCCACCTACTTCACGGTCGGTTCGCACGCGTCGCTGACCGGATACGACGCCGCGCTCACCGATGGAGCCACCATCTCGGGAACCGTCCTCGCGGCGGGCTCCCCTCCGACTCCGCTGGAGAACGCGGGGGTGGTCGCGTTGCCGTCCACCGGCGGTTACCCCTACTTCGGCCAGCCGGCCGCTGATGGCACGTACTCCATCATCGGATTGCCGGCCGGTACCTACGATGTCTTCTTCGACGCCTCCGGCTTCGACATCCCCCAGGCCGATCAGTGGTGGCGCAATGCCACGAGCCAGGGTGCGGCCACCCCGGTCACCGTCACCACCGGCCAGGTGGTGACGGGCATCGACGCCACGCTCGGCCTCGGCGCCACCATCACGGGCACGGTGTCGGGACTGACCACCGCCGGCGGCATCGTCCCGGCCGCGAACGCGACCGTCGACCTGTATTCGACGGACTCGAAGGCCGTCCTCAACCAGGAGGTCTACACCGACAACGACGGCAGCTTCACGCTGGGCAGCATCCCGCCGGGTACCTACACGCTGAAATTCGCACCGCAGGGCGACACGACCGACTTCCAGACCGAGTGGTGGCACGACAAGCCGCTCACCTCGAAGCCGAGCTACTTCACGGTGAAGGCGGGTCAGACCAAGACGGGCTTCAACGAGACCCTCGCGTCGGCCGCGCTGATCACGGCGACGCCGACCATCGGCGGCAAGCCGAAGGTCGGATCCACCCTGACGGCCCACCACGGCAACTGGGGCCCGGGGTCGGTGTCATTCGCCTACCAGTGGCTGCGCAGCGGCACCCCCATCGTCGGCGCCACCAGCCAGACCTACCTGCTGACCAGCGCCGACCTGGGTTCGACGCTGAGCGTCGTGGTCACCGGCAGCAAGACCGGGTACAACTCCTCGTCGGTCACGAGTGCCGCAACGGGGGTTGTCACCGCGCACTGACCCGGGTCAGGTCGCAGTCGACGACGCGCGGGTGCGCGGGCCGCTCAGCCGTGCCCGTCAGCCGCCACCTGCGCTCGCTCGAGTGCTCAGCCAGCCTCTCGGCGATCATCCTCGCCGTCCCGCCGGGCACGCGCGATGCGATGGGTACCGCTCCCCATGGGACCCGCACTGGCCCGCTGCTACCGTGACGCCATGCGCCACGATCTGAGGGATCTGCGATGCTCACCCTGATCGCGATCGGCATCATCGTGATCATCGGCCTCATCGTCCGCGGTGTGCGGGCCGCGGCGCGGCGCGCGCAGGTCGAAGGCTTCGAGAATTTCGCCCAGTCCGGGGCGGCGTCATTCCCGCTGCATCCCGGCGAGGTCGTGCTGGTGTCCCTGGCCGCGCGGGACCTCGGCTCGGTCCGTCGCCTCGAGAACGACGCCATCTCCGACGAATACCCCACCTCGTTCCCGCTCGTCGCCTGCACATCGGAACGATTGGTCATTCAGATGTCCGTCACCGACAAGACCACGGACCTGACCGGTTCCTTCCCGCCTCGCCGCCCCGACCTGCGGCGTCGGATCGGCGAGCAATTCATCGGAGCAGAGCGGCGCGTGTCCAGCTGCGAGTGGGAATGGCAGACGATTTCGTCGATCATCGCCGAGGGAGATACGGCCGGCCTGGCCTGGCAGAGCGAACGCGGCTCGGGCGCGGTGGTCGTGACCTTCATGTCGGTTTCAGACCAGGCGAGGTTCGTCTCAGCCGCCACCAGCGCCATCACGGCTGCACGAGGCCGGCTCGACCTTCAGCCCGCCGGCCCGACCGTCAGCCAAGATGACGGCAGCCTCGACCACGCGTTCGCCGGGGCGCAGGTGATCTGCTCGGACTGCGGCACGGTGATCCAACTCGACGACAGCTTCTGCACCGGATGCGGCGTCCGGGTGTTCCGCCTCGAGGCGGCCGACTCATGACGTACAACGTGCTGGCGGTCTGCGAGAACGGCGAGGAGACGTTTCCCCTCTACCCGGTGCTGAACGACGACATCCTGGTGACGGGAGAGTCGCTCGACGGCGGATTCGGCGAGCCGATCCAGGTCTCGCGGGTGGTCATCCGCCGCCGGGTGGGCAACGGCTACAAGACCGTGATGGAGACGAAGGATCTGGCCTTCCAGGTGTGGATCACCGCATCCCGTGTCGTGTTCTACTGCAAGAAGTTTGAGAAGGGCGGCACCTGGATCGGCTTCGGCCTGGGCGGCCTGGCCGTTGCTGCGGTCGCTACCGGAATCTCGAAGGCGATCGCGGCCAACCGGCGCAAGGGCAAAGCGCTGGTCGGCAACCTCCGCTACCCGTGGATATCGAACGTCATGTTCTCGCCGCGCGCCGGGTTCGGCACCGAGAACGACGTGCGGATCTCGTTCGTCGACGGCACAGAAGACAGCCGCCCCGAATGCGACATCACGTTCAGCATCGAGCGCTACAACGACGCGAATCGTGTCGCCCGGCACATCGTCGATCGGATCATCGCCTACCGCTTCGCTTCGGGCGAGGAGATGGATGCCGACGAGCAGCGGCAGTTCGAAGAACTGCGCACCAGCGGGTTGGCGGCGGCCCCGGAGAAGGGCCGGCTGACCAGCTACCGGATCCCGAGCTCGTGGCGAGTGCCGCTGGGTATGACGAAGACGCCCTCCGCGGTGCCCGCGTTCCCACCCGGGCCGTATTCGGCGCCGGTGGGCGCAGAGGCGATGGCAGGGGAATCGGCCGCCCTCGAGGCATCCGCCACACCCGTCGCTCTGCGGCCCGAGTTCTGCGAGAGCTGCGGTTCGGCCGAGCTCGGCGAGAACTTCTGCACGGAATGCGGCGCGCCGATCGCATTAGCCAGCGCCTGAATCAAGACGTGCGCCGCACCTCGAGCGCGTAGCTGCCGATCTCGAGGCGGTCGCCGGGACTCAACGCGGTTTCGTCCACCGAAGACACCCGCTCCTCGGTCTCGTCCGGATGAACCACGATCGTGCCGTTGGTGGAATCGAGGTCGCGAATACCGAGCCGACCGCCCAGGATCCGGAAACGCGCCTGGGACTTGGACACCAGAGCCGACGGCACGGCGGCCGTCGGTCCGCCGTCCGACGACACCGGCTGCCGCCCGATGACCAGCGCGTCGGCGACAGGGAGGATCGTGCCGTCCGGAAGCAGCAGCGCCCAGTCAGAGGCGGGCAATACGCGATCGCGGGTCTTCTCATCGATCGCATCTGCGGGTACGACTGCCGCAGGTGCCTCCGGAGGGGCGACAGGGGCCGATGCCGCGAACGCGCGTTGCGTGACACTCGAGACCGCCGTGGCGGCCCCTGTGAACCTGCTCTTCTGGTAACGCAGCAGGGCGGCCCCGGCACCGAGGCCGATCAAGCCCGCAACGATGAGAAGCAGCATGATCGGCGCCTGCGACGCGTAGTAGCCGCTCCGGCCCCACGCCCCGACGATGAAGATGAGGAGCGCGCCGAGCGCCACGAGAAGTCCTCCACCGACACGCATCAGGAGTACGCCGATCGGCTTGCGGCGGCAACAGCGACGATGATGACGATCACGATCACGACCGTCAATGACAGGTACCCGAGGATCAGGCCGGCGATCGCCATGCCCCGCCCTCGCTCGCCCGTGCGCCCGATCTGCGCGAGAGCGACGTGGCCGAACACAATGGGCAGGATGGTTCCGCCGATGAGCCCGAAGATCAGGGCGCTGACCGCGAACCCGTTGGTCGACTCAGGTCGGGCGATGGCGGCGTAGGCCGCATCGGAACCCGAATAGCTGCCGGAAGCTGAGGACCCGTATCCGACTCGAGCTGCTGTCGCGGTCACCCCCGCTCGACGGCGGCCGGCCGCATTGGCGACCAGCACGGCGACCACGATTCCGGCCGTTGACAGGATGATGCCGAGCATGCCGAAAGCAATGCTGCCCAAGATGCCCGCCAGAACTCCGGCGCCGAAGGCGATGAACAGGGAGAAGTACGACCGGCCAGGAAGACCTGTCGTCACCAGCCAGGCAAGAACCGTGATCACCGGCAGGAGGAGGAACACACTGCGTCCGAGGCCATAGAGCGGGGAATATGAGTTCACCGCGTCTGCGAGGAGTCCGATCACGTCAAGCAGGGGGCTCAGCAGGGCGATCACGAGGCCGAGCACCCGAAGGCCCAGTCCGGCCGAGCCGGCGACCCCTGCTTGCCAGATACCGAATACGGCCACGGCATCTGCGAGCACGGTGGCCACGTCGAAGCCCACCGCAAAGCGAATGCCGGTTCCGCCGAAGTAGGTCAGCGTCAGGATCAGCGAGATGACGGCCGCAGCAATGACACCGCCCAGGAAGAGACCGAGCGGTAGTCCGCCCACAACGCGCGACGGGGCAGCGACCGCGTGCGCGGGGATGCCGCGCTCCATCGGGACGCCGCATGTCTCGCAGAAGCTGGTGCCGAGATCCGCAGCGCCGCAGTTTCGACACACCGCCGTCGAGAGTGGCGTCGTCACGATTTCTCGATCTTGATCACGAAGCTCCCCAGCTCGACCTCGAAGCCGTCGTCGAGCGCCGTTGACGAGTCGGACGCCACCTCGACCTCGCGGCCGTCCGCGGCCAGGGCGACCACCCCGTTCGTCGAGCCGAGGTCGCGCACGGCAAGTCGGCCGCGATCCAGCTCGATCACCGCGTGCGACTTCGACACCAGGCCATCGGGATCGTCGATCGCAAGCGTGGCCGTCGCACCAGGGGCGGCCGCGGAATCCGGTTGGCGGCCGATCACCGTCGTGCCGGTGACCTGATGAGTGCTGCCGTCCGGAAGCACGAGGCGCCACGCCGCCCGCGGCTTGCGCGGCGGCGCGACCGTTGTGCGGTCGTCGAGGGCGTCGATCGGGGCGGGAGGCGCGGACGGCGCCGGCACCGCGGCGGCGCCACCGAACGTCGGCACGTCGATCATGGAGCGATTCGGATCCACCGAGGCGACGACCGCGGCCGGCGAGACCTCAGCGGCGGGCATTGCGGGGGCTGCCGGTACGTCGGCGACGACCGGCGCGGGTGGCAGTGGTGGAGGTGGCGGCGGAGGGGGCGGAAGCGGGTTCGACTGCTGGACGACCGGAGCCGCAGCCTCAACCGACGTCGCGGAAACGGCAACGAGCCGGGCGCCGCAGCTTCCGCAGAAGGCCGCGCCCGGCCGAGTGTTGGCACCGCAGGATAAGCAGGCCACGTAGCTAAGCCCCGAAAGTAAGGTTGTCGATCTCAGCAGGCTTGCCGTTGACATATTTCTGCCAACGGCCGGGGCTCAATTCGGTGTATGTCGCTGTGGACACATGATTCAGTCCGGTCGTTTCGAGAGCCGCCTTGTTCGTCCACTGACCGACATTCATCTCGCTGACGGCGATCGTGCGAGGCGATCCCTCGCCCACAGACTCGACAACGAACGTGTGCCCGCCGTTAGCAAACGAGCCCACCGCATAGGGAGTGGGATCTTGTGAAACCGATCCCGGGTAGAAGGCGCCGTCATGCCATCTGGTCGGCACCGGTCCGGGGATCAGACCCTCCTGCACGAGCTGCTCTCGACGGAAGTTGACCCAGGAGGTGCATTGTCCGGCATAGTCGCCACCCGGTCCGAATGGTCCTCCGCCACGCCCGTCGAAGGCGGCCTGCTCTCCTGCCGCGTCGAAGCTTTGCGAGTGTTCAGTGCCGGAGGAACTTCCTAGCCCAGGATGCACGCTCGGCGGCGTCGACAATTGCTCGCTGCTCGAACCGCCGGGCCCTTTCGCCCCACTCGCCTCGCGCTGTTCCGACGCGTTGTTGAGCGCCGACTGGCCCAGGCCGGCCACGCTGGCCTGGGCAGCCAGCAGCGACTTGCGGAAGGTGGGCCAGCTCTGGGCGAAGCGCTGCGCATCGGGGCCCTCCCACACGGACGACAGTCCGCTGACCGTCCTGTCGAGCGTGCCGACGATCGTGTCGACCGACGCCGCGCTCTGCTTCAGCTGGCGGCCGACGTTCTCGACCGCCTCGACATCCATGCCCATCTGAGCCATGTGCGTTTCCTTCCTTCAGGCGTGAGGGCGATCAGTGCTGCGAGACGTTGCGCTGTTCCTGCGCGTTGTTGTGGGCCGACGTGCCGAGTCCGTCGATCTGTGCCTGCGCGTTGAGCAGTTCCTTCTTGTGCTGCGGCCACCAGTTGGTGACGAACGTGTTGGCGTCCGGACCCTCCCAGACTCCGGTGAGGCCGTTGACGATCTTGTCGATGCTTGCGACCAGCGTTCCGATCTGCTGCGCCTGCGTCTTGAGCTGCTTGCTCACGGCTTCGACCGCCTCGACGTCCATTCCCATGCGTGCCATTTGAGTGCCTTTCATTCAGGTGAGTAGTGCTGATTGGTGCTGCAGTTGAAAGCTATTCACTGGGGTCCGGACCTCAAATGGGCACCGGTACCCATGCCCATCACTCGGTGATCGCGACCTGCAATCGCCGACTCCGCCCTTGGCCGATGAGGAAGCCCCGACCGACGGGGAAGCTGCCTCGGCGGATCCGGCCGATCGACGTATTCAGCAGCTCCCCATCCCCGTCGTCGGGTTGGAGCACGATGCCCTTGCGACCCGCCTTGAGCGGCGAGCCGAGAGTGTAGGACTGCGGCCAGCTCGAGGTCTCCGACTCCGCGACGACGAACTGCCCCTGCTTGATCAAGGTCTTGACGAGGGCCTCGAGGTCGTATTCTTCGGGCGTCCCGCTGAAGTCGCTGAGGTTCTCGAGGAAGAGGGCCGCGGTGCCGGGCGCGAGCTCCCCCTTCGCGACGATCTTCTCCAGCTCGGCGATGGCCTTCGGGATCGCGGCCGCGGTGTCCGCCGAGTGGGCCCAGATGCCGAGCCGCGCCAGCGGCGATCGCCGGGTGCTGAGCAGGAAGAGCTTCGTCGACGGACTGGCTGTCGCCACGCCACGCGCGATCGTCTCGAGCGCCGTGGAGCGCCCGCTCCCCGGGGGGCCCGAGATGACGAAGGGCCCGGCCGCCTCGATCGACACCGGTCGCAGGTCGTCGTCGGCGACGCCGATGGGAATCCGCCCATCTGTTGAAGCCGAGAGTGTCTGCGCAGGGACGTGGTCACTGAGCCGCTCGACCGGGGGCGCCGCGGGCACCCCGGCCTTCGTCATCGCCTCGGCCAGCGCCTCCATTTCGCGACCCTGGACGGCGACGTTGCCGTCCCCGCCCAGCACGGCGATCTGCACCTCGCTCCCATCGAGAATTCCGCGGCCGGGAGGCGAGGCCGGCGAGAGCACATCGGAGTCGACTCCGAGCATCCCGTACTCATCGGCGTTCGCCAGCCGCAGCACCAAGCGCCGCTGGATCGACGACGACAGCGACATCGGGATCGAACCAGACCGGTCGCCTGACACCACGACGTGCACCCCGACCGCGCGCCCGTCGGTGGCGATCTGCGAGAAGACCGAGAACCACGGCGAGGTGACGCTCGACTCGTATGCCTCGCGGAAAGCGCCCATGCCATCCAGCAGCAGGATGATGCGCGGCTCGTCCGGACGGCTGGCCAGCTTGCGGTACTCGACGATTCCGCCGGCGCGCGCCTCGGCGTAGCGGACGGCCCGGTCGTCGACCAGGTCGCGGAGCCACCGCAACAGCCGCGCCACCCGCTCCTCGTCGTCGCCTTGGATGACTGCTCCGACATGCGGGAGAACCTCGAGCATCTGCAGACCGCCCGAGCCGAAGTCCAGTCCGTAGACCTGCACAGGGCCGCCGCGCATGGTGATGGCCGACGACACCGCGATCGCGCGCAACGCCGTGCTCTTGCCCGAGCCGCCCGTGCCGATCACCGCCATGTTTCCATCGCGGTCGGGCAGGTAGCTCACGGTGGGCTGGGCCTGCTGCGCCGCGTCATCCACGACACCCAGGACGAGCTCGGTGTCGGTGCGGCGCGATGGCAGCTTCGAGAAGTCGTATGCGGGGGCGAGCTCGGGCAGCCACGGCTTGCGCGGTGCCGGCAGCTCGGCGCCCTTGGCCGCCGACTTGATGGTCTTCACGACCCGCTGGATGTCGGTCGGGCCGCTCTGCGTCGGCGCGGCAATCGTCGCCGTCGGCGTCTGCCATGCCGTGGCCGGTCCGAAGCGCAGATCTTCCACCTCGATCTCGGTCGGAGCCGGGATGTCGCTGGTCCATCCCCCGGCATAGCCGGACTGGAAGACACGGATGCGCCCCGGTCCCGTCTTGGCGGCGGCGCGCCCGGGAAGGGCGGGATCGAATCCGGCGGCCATCGGCGTTCCGAGCACGTCGTCACTGTCGGACTCGTCGGCCATTCGAAGAGCCACCCGCAGATTGGTGTTCGCCCGCAGGTTGTCACGGATCACCCCGGCTGGCCGCTGCGTCGCCAGGATCAGGTGCAAGCCAAGAGACCGGCCGCGCTGGGCGACGTCGACCACGCCATCGACGAACTCCGGGACCTCGGTGGCCAGGGCCGCGAACTCGTCGACGATGATCACCAGGCTCGGCGGGACCTCGGGGTCGCCGAGCTTTTCCATCTCGATGATGTCTTTGACCTTCTTGCGGTTGAAGAGGTGCTCGCGGTACCGAAGTTCGGCACGCAGCGAGGTCAGGGCTCGACGCACCAGGTGCGGGCTGAGGTCGGTCACCAGCCCGACGGTGTGCGGCAGTTCGAGGCACTCGGCGAATGCCGACCCGCCCTTGTAATCGACGAAGAGGAACGAGACGCGCTGAGGCGAGTGCGCCGAGGCGAGGCCGAGCACCCAAGCCTGCAGGAACTCGCTCTTGCCCGACCCCGTTGTTCCGCCGACCAGGGCGTGGGGGCCGTCCGTCCGCAGGTCGAGGGCGAAGGGCTCGGCCGCCGCCTGGCCGAATACCGCGCGCAGGTTGGGGCGCGAGCGACCGACAGCGGTCGAGGCGCGAGGCCCGGTCAGGATCGAGTTGGTCTCCTGCCAGCGCTGAAGCACGGCCTCCGCGTCGGAGCCGAGCTCGGTGCCGACCACCTGCAGCAGGGAGACGGAACGCGGAAGGTCGCTCGAGTCGTCGACGCGAGCCCCGGCATCCACCACCGAGGCCAGGCCTCGGGCGAAGGCGAGTGAATCGGCGGCACTGAGGGCTTCGCAGGTCACCGGCTGCACGGCGAGTCCGCTTCGCACGTAACCCGTCAGCGCATTCGCCGGGGCGTCGCCGTCGGTCAGCTCGACGAAGGTGCGGCAGGCCGCCGGAATGCGCGAGACCGCGTCGGCCACCCAGATCAGGTGCACTCCCACCGCAGGGCCGCGCTCGGCCAGTCCGACCAACCGCGCTCGTTCGACCGGCGCATCGTCTTCGACGAGCACGAGCACGGCAGGCAGGTTCACGCTATCGGCGTCCTCGTCAGCATCGGTGCGGGCCTCGATGAGACCCTCGAGATCGGAGATCAGCGCACTGGATGGCGCACCGCCCGTGACCAGCGGCGGCGCGGTCAGCGGGCTGTAGGCCGATCCCGTGTGGGGAAGCCACTTCAGCCACTCCCAGTCGCGTGCGCTCAGAGACGAGCAGATGGCGACGAGCACGAGTTCGGCAGGCGAGTGGGAGCCGACCAGATTGACGACCACGGCGCGGGCGACCGCCCGCGACGCATCCCCGGTTCCGCCGATGCCGATCGAGCCACTGTCGCGCAGATTCTCGACGACGGGAACGTCGTCGACCCATCCGGTCGTGGCAGCGAGCTCCTCGAGCGACGCCCAGAGGTCGGCGGGGCCCTTGCGCTGTCCCGGCATTTCGAGTTGATGACGACTGGGCACCCGACCAATACCGAGTCGCAGAGAGAGGAAGACCTCGTGCTCGGGCCGCCTGGTCCACAGCAGCGGGGAAAGAGTCTGCGCGCCGGCGACGATGTCGGCCACCGATGGAGCCTCCGCTAGACGGCCCGTCCGCTCAAGGGTGTGCAAGCGGGCGACCTCGGTGTTCATCGCGGCGATCGAATCCTCGAACTGCTTGCGCACCTCGCGCCATTGGCGACGGCCCTGCAGCCGGTTGTCGACGTACCCGGCGATCAGGATCACCGGTGACAGGGCGATGAATGCGATCGAGAGCGGGTTGCTCGGGTTCACCGCGAGCAGCACGCCGCCCATGACCAGCGGCGCCAGCAGGGCGATATAGGGCAGCCGTGGCGGTTTGGGATGCTCCGGCGGCTCGGGTGCCTTGAGCACCGACCCGGCGTACTGCGGGTCGAGACGCGGCGAGCGATTGAAATGGATCATCCCGGTGCGAGGCGGTACCGCCTCGCTGTGCGATGCCTCGATGGTGAGGATCGTGTCGCCGAGCGTGACGAGGTCTCCCGCGACCAGCACGGCGCGGTCGACCGGGAGACCATTGACCAGAGTTCCGTTGGCGGAGCCGGTATCGATCAGTTCGACCGTGTCGCCCACCGTCACCCGGGCGTGCGTCTTCGAGACCAGCGAATCGGCGAGTACCACTCGGTTGCCCGGATCGCGTCCGATCGACGACGAGCCATACGGGAGCGGCACCGTCTGACCCGCGCCGAGCCCTTCGACGATTCTCAGGGTGGCCCCGAGCGGGGACTTGCCCTCCGAGAATGTGGTCGGTGGAGCGAGCGAGACGATCGCACCGCTTGCGAGTCCCGACTCGCCGATCGGCGCATCGGGGTCGAGCACGGCTGCGCCATCCGTGCTGGTACCGCGCCGATGCAGCCGAAGGGTCTGCGAGGTCGACGTGGCGGCTCCGGCAGGATGCTGGGGGTCGGCCTCGTCGAGGCGGTGAGCGACCTCGGCGATCGTGCTGCCGGGCTCCGCTGTGACGACGACATCCGCCGTGCTTCCTCCCGGGCGCACAAGGGTCAGCCTGATCTTCATCGCGTGATCGCCTTTCGGGTAAGGGTGGATGCGGCGGCCACCTGCCGCGCGACGAAGTCACCGAGCCCGACCCGCGAGCGCACGCGGAAGGCGCTGATGCGCCGACGGAACCAGCTCACCGAACGTCGCCCCGCATCCAGAACCGGAGCAAGGTCCGACCACAGGCGATCGACCTCGGCCTGCGGAACGTCGTCTCCTGAGAAGACGGCGGCATCCGCGGCCACGGCGAACTCGCGAAGGCCGGGCAGCACCGGCAGCGCGTCGTTCTCGCCCGCAACACCGGGACGCCAGGTGCTGGCGTCCTTGAGTCGAGCCATCGTTCCGCTGACGAATGCCGAGGCCGACGCCGACGCCGACCCACGGGCTTGCGGCGTGCCGGCGGCCGCCTCGGCCTTGGACGCGGCCTTGGCATCGGCCCGTGCCTTGCGGTTGGCAGCACGAACCGCGGCGTCCGTGCGCTCCTTCTCGCGGGCGTCGAGCTCCTGCCGGAACTGCTCCTCGAACAGCAGGGCCGCCTGCAGCCGGGTCGAGGTGCGGGGGGCCCGGTATCCGAGTTCCGCGTACCCGTCGGCCAACTCATCCCAGGCACCTGCTGCCCGGCGATCGCCGGTGCCGGTGTTCTGCCGCTCGCGTCGGCGACGACGCTTGATCGCCGCGATGATCAGGAACGGGATGAAATACACGGCCAGCGGAATGCCGACCCACAGCGCGGTCGTCACGACCCAGTCGGGCAACTGGAACGGCTCCGGCGCCTTCTTCGACTTGTCGACCTCGGTCGGCGATACCAGGTCGCTCTGATTCGGATTCGTGTTGTCCGGCTGCTTCGACAGGGGCAGCGGGTCCTCTTTCGGCTTCGTCGGAGTCTGGTCCGGCGGCGACGTTCGCGTGGGCTTCGGGTCGAACCGCACCCAGCCGATGCCGGCGAACTCCACTTCGGGCCACGCCGTGACGTCTTGAGCGGTGAAGGTGGTGGTGCCCGTCGGCGTTCCGGTCTTCTCGAAGCCGATGACGACGCGGGACGGGTACTTCAGGCTGCGGGCCATCAGCGCGAAGACGGCCGCGAACTGCTCCTGGTCTCCGACCATCTGCTGGTCGTTCTTGACCAGGGAGGTCAGTCGCCACTCGCTGTGACCGGCGATCGACGGCACGGACCCGGTCCCGTGGCTGAAGATCCCACCCTGGATGAGCGCCATCTCGATGTTGTGGAGCCTCTGGTAGGCCGTCTTGCCATTGCCCGCGAACTTGACGGCCTCCGTCGCGATCTGCTGCGGGACGTCGATCGGAGTCGGCACGTCTGACGAAATCGCGGCGTCCAGCAACGTGGTCCGGTCGACCGAGTAGCGGTCGACCGTCATCTGGTACTGCTGCCCGCTCTTCACGCCGTCGGTGTCGATCAGAATGCCGGTCTGCGGGTTGTAGCGCACATCGGCCGAGTTGGGCGCCTTCTTCGTGAAGGCCACCGACCGCGCGTAGCCGACCGTCGGCATCCAGTGATCCTGGTAGGTGTCGATGGTGAACGTGAGAGTCTCTGTCTTCCCCGAGCGACCGTCCGCCGGGTCTTTCAACTCGCCGCCGACCAGGCCGAAGACGCCCGATTGGGATGGGTTGGCATCCGGCGCCGTGACGTTCCAGACCACGCCGTCGTAGCTGTCCATTGCGGCGAGCCGAATCGCGTCGCCGGCACGCAGCCCGGTCACGGTGAAGAGCGGAGCCTTGCTGGTGTCTTTCGTATAGGCCCGGAATCCGGCGAGCGGACTCGCGTAGTTCTGCACCTCGAACGGTGGGGTGATCCGGTCGCGGAGCACGAACCGATGGCCAGGCGCGGCTGCGGCACCGAGCAACGTGCCGCCGACCACGGCGACCACGGCGACCACGGCGACCATGCCGATTCCGATCACCTTCTGCCGCAACAGCCCGTTCGCAGAACCCATGGTCGCGTTGGCTCCCTCGGGCACCCGCCAGGCGATCCAGACGAGGGCGATCAGCGCGAACGCGACTCCTCGAGCGGGCGCGAGATAGGGGTCTTTCGTGCCGGCGAGGACACTGAACACGTACAGGGCGGCGGGCGCGACGAGGGCAACCACCGACGACAGCGGGGTGCGGCGCCGGGTGGTGAACCACCGGGTCGCGATGGTGGTCGAGACGACACCGACGAGCCACGACGCGACGTACGGCAGCACCGCGATGTAATCCGGAGCGCCAACCGGCGCCGCAAGAGTCACGATGTCGGTCCACCCGAACACGGCCCCGATGGCCAGGCCCGACAGGGTCTCGCTCGACGGGAGCACACCCAGGGTCGCGAAGGCGGGCATCGCGAGCGCGCTGCCGAACAAGAAGTAGGCGGCGACGGCCACCAGGGCCGTCAGCAGGGGTCCGAGCCGCAATGACGACGCGGCGATCGCTGCTGCGGTGCCGACGAGCAGCCCGCCGATGCCGGCCACCAGGTACGCGTTGTGCGAATACGACGCGGCGAAGCCCAGCAGGCCGATCACTGCCAGCGCCACCAGCACGGCGATGTCGATCCAGGCGCGCCGGGTGGGCAGCGCCAGTCGGCCTTTCGGCTGAGGGTCGGTCATCCCGCAGCCCTCCCGATGATCTTCGGAAGGTCGCGCAGCGCTCCGACCGTGGCGATCTTCACACCGGCCACTTGTTTCAGGGCGGCGTCGACGCCGAGTTCGACGTGGAAGGCGATCACCGTGGTATCAGCCGGGAACAGCGCCTCGATCTTGAGGTAGTCGCCGGTCATCATCTTCGAGCCTGCGACGATGAAGAGGACGCTGGGTGCAGGAAGCCGACGGGTCGCACGGCGAGCGAACTCGCGGGCATCCGACCCGAGACGCGGGGACAGCGTCATCCGGCAGCAGTCATCGAGCATGGCGGATGTCGAGTAGGTGTGCAGGCGGCGCGACTCGGTCACGACGTTCAACGCGGTCCCATCACGGATGACCTGCGCGGCCAACGATGCCGACACGGACACCGCCAGCTCGAACTCCTCGTCGTCGGCGTAGAAGGTGCTGCTCTCGGATTGCAGGATCGTGAGCTGCGAGCGTCTCGTCTCTTCGAACTGCCGCACCATCAAGTTCATCGGGTCGCCGGTCTGCTGGATGAGGCGGGCGGAGGTGCGCCAGTGCACGTAGCGTCGATCATCGCCGGGTTCGTAGCTGCGGAGCGCGTGGAACGACAGGTCGCTGTCGGTGATCTTCTTGGTCACCTGACCCTCGAGGTCCCGCACCAGACCCGCGGCCGACGGAGCCAAGGGCGTCGTGAGCGGGTGCACGAACAGGTCGAGGGGATCCGTCCACCGCACCGTGCGACGAAGCAGTCCGAGTTGATCGCCGCGGACCGAGATCGCTGGTCCCGTCACGATGACCGCGCGCCGATTGGTCGGCACGGCGAAGAGCTCGTCGTGCTCCTCGCCCGGTTTGAGCCCGGGGATCCCGAACTCGGCCCGCCCGGCGCCGACCGGCAACTCCATCCGCGCGGTGAGCACCGGCTTCGTGCCGACATTCGTGATGACCAGGCGCCCGAGAGCGCGCTGCCCCACGACGACGCGAGGAGGCGACAGTTCGACCCTGACGCCGTAGGTGGTGCGGCCGATGAGAAAGATCGCACTGAAAGCCAAGCCGACCAGCACCGTCAGCCCGATGACCGTCAACTCCTGCCAACCCAGCGAGTAGCCGGCGACCAGCATGCCCACGGCCAGGGCGAGCGCGAACCAGCCGGCTGATGAGAGCACAGCGGCCCGGGGCGCGACATAGCTACGCACGACGAAGCCGAGCGCGCGGGCAGCGGTTCGCGTCGCGGAACCGACTCGGCCCCACGAAGTTCGCCACCGCGAGAGACGGCTCATGCTGCGCGGTAGGCCGGCGGTGCGATGTCGAGCAGAACGCGCTCGACGATGTCTTCGGCCTTGACGCCCGCGAAGTCCGACTCGGCATCCACGATCACACGATGCGCGAGAACGGGGATCGCGAGATCGCGCACGTCATCGGGGGTGACATAGCTCCGGCCCGAGGCGATCGCCCAGGTGCGCACGGCCCGCGCCATGCCCAGGGCGCCGCGCATGCTGACGCCGAGGGCGACATCCTTATCGGCCCGCGTCGCGATGACCAACTGGATGATGTACTCCATGATCGACGGGTCGACGAACACCTCCGCCGCCATGCCGGCCATCGTCACGATCGCTTCGGACTTGATGATCGGCGTGATCTTCGACGCCCGCGCGCGGTTCGCCGAGTCGACCATGAGCGCGACCGAGGTCTCGAAGTCGGGGTAGCCGAGCGACGTCTTGATCAAGAAGCGGTCGAGCTGTGCCTCGGGCAGCTTGTAGGTGCCCGCCTGCTCGACCGGGTTCTGGGTCGCGATCACCATGAACGGGCGACCCACCGAGTGGCCGACGCCGTCGATCGTGACGACGCCCTCCTCCATCACCTCGAGCAGGGCGCTCTGGGTCTTCGGGCTGGCGCGGTTGATCTCATCGGCCAGAACGACGGACGCGAAGATCGGCCCCGGGTGGAACTCGAACTTGCCCTTGCCCTGGTCGTAGATCGTGACGCCGGTCACATCTGACGGCAGCAGGTCAGGAGTGAACTGGATGCGCGAGTGCGTGCCATCGAGCGTGTTCGCCAGGGCCTTGGCGAGCACGGTCTTGCCCGTGCCGGGCACGTCTTCGAGAAGCACGTGGCCCTCGGAGATCATGGCCGTGAGCACGAGCCGGATCTGGTGCTTCTTGCCGACGATGGCCAGGTCGACATTGTCGACCAGCTTGCCGAAGGCATCGGCGAACCAGGTTGCTTGTTCATTCGTGATGGGCATGGGTCTCTCTCCTAGAACTTCACACTGTTGGATGTCACACCATTGATGACGACATGGTTCGTGTTGCTGAAGCCATCCCAGCAAGCGATATCGCCGTTGTAGTTGCCTGAGCCGTCGAACGCGAGACGCGTGGTGCCATTGGACTGATACGGAGTCGTCCCGATCAAGGTGTCTCCGCTGCCGTCGTTCGAGTAGCACTGAACGCTGAACTGGGCGCCAGGTGCGAAGTTGGTCGCGTTGACGTGGAAGTAATACGCGGTTCCCGACCTGAAACCACCCTTCGAAAAGGCGATCGCGGGGGACGGTGCCGAGATATGGCGAGACGCAGACACTGAGTATCCGGAGCACCCGCCGGGGTTACAGGCGCGAACCTGGAACACGTAGTCCCCAGGACCGACGTCCTCACCACCGGCGCTCGTACCGGAAGTCGAACCCGAAGGGGAAGGAACGCTGCCCTGCGTGAAGTTCCACTGGTAAGTGATCGCTCCGCCGCCGGCGTCTACCGGACTCGACCACGACGGCGTGATCGTGGCTGTCGCTGTCGAGCTGTTGGAGTTGACGACCGGGTTGACCGGCGTCGACGGCGTGCCATACGGAGTGATGGTCTGAGTCGCCGACCAGGTCGTGCCCCGACTGTTCGTGGCAGAGATGTCGACCGTCTGCAGAACCCCGTTCGTCCGGTTGTCGAAGACGCAGGTGACTCCGGCCGTGCAGTCGGTGCGCTGTGTCGGGCCGCCCGAGTCGGCGATCCGCACCACGTAGCCAGTAATCGGCTCGCCGTTGTTGCTCACCGGCGGACTGAAGTCGACCGAGACGCGCTGCGAGGTGGGGTTGCTGACCGTGAAGTTGGTGACCGGCTCGGGAGCGCTCGTCACGATGACCGTGAGCCGGCCGACGGCCTGACGTTTGAGCTGGTCCTGCATGGTGTAGACGAAGCTGAGCGTGCCCGACTTGGCCGATCCGGTCGTCAACGTGACTGAGCTTCCCGACACCTGGGGGTAGGAGGCGCCCAGGGTGTCTCCCTGTGGTGCAACCGAAACCAGCTTGAGACCGGAGCCACCCGCCTGCCCCGCGAAGGGATCGAAGTCATTGCCGAGCACCGGGACCGAAACGGTCGAGTTCGGCGAGACATCGTTCTTGGTGTCGTCGACGGCCTGCGGCGGCGGCGCCTTCGTCGGCACCGGCTTGATGGTCAGCTTTCCCTGAGACTCGACACCGCCCGACTCCATCTTGATGATCACGGTGATGGGCGACGGAAGCGGGGAGACCCTGTCGACGGAGATCGTCAGCTTCTCGCCGTTGTCGAATGAATAGTGGACGTGGCCGGACGGCGCCGGGTCCACTTTGTAGGTGACAGCTTTGAGCACCTGCGGGTCAGGGTGGCTGGTGGCCCCGCGCAGATCGAACTGGACGGCGGGCGCCCCCACCTCGACCTCGAATGTCTGATTCGCGAAGGTGGGCGGGACAGTGAGGTGATTCGGGTCAGTCACCAGGACGGGCACCTGGATCGTGACGGCATTCGGGTCATTCGCGAGCCCGGTGTCGCTGACGACGAAGGTCAGGTACGTCTTGCTCGCGAATCCGGTCTTGGGCGTGAAGCTCAGCTGCGTCGCCGAGGTCGCCAACGGCGTCTTGGCCTTCTGCTCCGGCGAGGTCGCCGCGGCGGGGTCGATGATCTTGGGCTCGCGGTGAGAGGGGACGACCAGGAAGGACCTGATGTCGACGGTCGTGGTCTCGCCGGCTTTCGCCTTGAGGATGTAGCCGGGTTTGAGATAAGGCGGCAGGCTGTCGAGGAATGCGGGCACGGTGATCACCGCGGTCGCCTTCAGCTTGTCGTGGTTCTCGAGCTGGTAGGCGATGACCTCGGGCTGTGACCCCAGAGTGACCGTGAGAGTGCCGTCCTTGTTGGGCTTCGCGAGCGTGCTGTTTCTGCCCACGGACGAGACGGTGAGATCGCTGACGAGACCATCCAGGTTCTGCGCGTCGTGAAGCACGTCGACTTTCACCGTGTGCTTGCCGACGACCGTGGTGGGGTCGACCGTCTGATCGAAGGCGACGGGGGCTTGCGCCGGCGCGTTGGGATTGACATGCACGGTCAGATAAGCGTCGGCTCGGGCATTGTGCTTGTTGTCGATGAAGTAGTGCACCTGATAGTCACCGACCTTGTGCGGGGCGGTGACCACGATGACGCCGCCCTTGAGCTGCGCGATCAGCGGCTTCTCGGTGATCAGCTTCTTCTTCGGATCGAACCGGATCGTGTACCCGTTGGGATCGGAGTCGTTGAGCAGAACGGGAACCGTCGAGACCTGATCCGGCCTGATCGCGACGAAGTCCGAGACGGCACTGGGAGCAAGGGACGTTGACGGCGCGGGCAGAACGGCGATCTTCACGATGCCCTGAACGGGCGGAGCCAGTTGGTCTTTGACCTCGTACGTGAAGGTGTCCGTGCCTCCAGGCGAACCGACGGGAGGAGCGACGTAGGCGAACGACGAGGCGTTCTGACTCGTGACCGTTCCCAGCGAGGCGCCGACGACGCCGACCAGGGTGACCGGATCGCCATCCGGATCGATCCCGTCGAGCGGCACCTCAATCTTCAACGTCCCACCGGTGAACACGCGCGCAGTGATGACCGGGGGGATGGGCGGCTTGTTGTTCTTCGCGTCATCGGTCACCAGGTAGGTCACGCGCCCGGTGTTCGACTGCCCGTTGTCGTCGGTCACCGTGTAGGTCAGCGAGTAGCCGTTGCCCGCCTTGCTCGGTGCCTGGAGTCGAACTCGGTCACCCGAGACGAAGGCGAAACCACCGCCGACCTGGACGTTGGTGAGATTCGGACTGAGGTGCATCTGGCTGCCATCGGGGCTGTAGTCGTTGGCCAGGACATTGACCGACACGGTCGAGCCGACGCGGACCGTCACCGAGTCGTCCTTGGTGATCGGTTGCTGCGGATTGGTGACCTTGGGCAAGGGGACGACCGAGATGGGGGCGATCGATGTCTTCGCTCCGTCCGAGATGGTGTAGTCGAACTCGGTCGGCGTGGTCAGGCCGGAGGGTGCGGTGATCTTGATCACGGCGCCGGTCAGCACCTGGACCGACAGACCGCTGTGAGGATCGATGTTCTCGACGGACGCCACTCCGAGAACCGCTCCCGACGGCGAGAGGTCATTGTCGAGCACCGGGACCGTGACCGGTTCGCCGGGCCGCAGATAGGCGACATCGCGGACGGCGGTGGGTCCGTCGTCCTTGGATGCCGGGCTGACCACGTCGAATCGCAGGTAGTCCTGCTGCGACTTGTCACCCGCCGAAGCACGGTAGCTCAGGTAGAACTGCCCGACCGCGGTGCCCGTCAGCGTGATCGAGTTGTCAGACGGGTTCGTCGTGAAGGTGACCCCAGTGGCGGGCCCGAGCACCCGCGTGACCTCGCCCAGAGTCAGCGGCACGCCTGAGGGCGAGAGGTCGTTGGCGAGCGGAAGCACTTTCGTCGCCTGACCGACCGTTGCGGTGGCGAAATCAGGCTGCGTGATGGGGCTCAACGAACCGGCCGCCTTCACGTCGACGTACAAGGTGCCCGCAACCGGCAGCGGCGGCTTGTGGCCATCGGGCGCCGTCTCACCGACTTTGATCGCGATGACTGATGATCCGACCTGCGTGCTCGCGGTGTAGGTGATCAAGCCGTCCGGCGAGAACGAAACGGCGCCGGTGGGCGCTTGCGCGTCTTCGAGGATGAGGTCGTCGCCATTCGGGTCGTACCAGTCCGAAAGAACGTTGTAGGTCACCGTCTGCCCGGGCTCGACGACCACAGCGCTGGGTGTGGTCGGGTGCAGGAGGCTCGGCGGCTGATCAGTGCTGCCATCGACCGTGACGGTGACCGTCGACGCACTCGTGCCGCCTCGTCCGTCAGAGATGGTGTACTGCGAGGTGAACGAGAAGGCCGCCGTGCTGCCGGGCGGTGCCGAGTACTGCAGAGCGCGACCGCCATCGATTCTGGTGAGAGTCCCCTCGCCGGCCGGTGGCGCATCAATGGTGTCGATCCTCAGGACGTCGCCGTCTTCATCCGTGTCGTTGGCCAGCACGTTGAGGATGGCGCTCCCCTTCGGTCGGGCTCCGAGCTCGTCGGGGTGCGCGACGGGGTTGTGGTTGGTGAGCCCCTTATCTAGCGGAGGTTGAGGAGCGAAGGTCGGCACCGAGGTCTTGTCGGTGCTGACCGTGGCGTTCTTCTCGTCCGGTGGCTTCACCTTCGTCCAGTTGACGTTCGCGTTGACAACCGACCCCCGAGTGACCAGCCAGACGTCGCCGGACTGCGTGTCGTTGAGGGCGATCACATCCTGGTTGACCCGGAACGTCAGTTCATGCTTGGCAGAAGCCTGGTGTTGGAGCGCGTGCTCGAACTTCTGCCCCTGGCAGACGGCGACGTACTTCCAGGAACTGGTCCACGCTCCATGGATGCAACCGTCGAGGTTCACCGGCGCGGCGACGCCTCGAGGGTCAGCCGACGAATCGCCGGCGCTCGCCGGCGCCGCGTCGACGGTCGACGCCACCTTGTCGTGGCCCACCTGCAGCAGGGCGTTGTTCGTCGCGACGACCACGGTGTCGGCCGCCGGTCCCGGCTGCTGGAGGTGGAGAATGGCTGCGCCGACCGGCACCTGGGAGCCGTCGTCCCACAGCAGGGAGTGCTGCCCGGCCAGGGCGACCGCGTGATCGCCCACGAGGGTCACGGCCAGGGCACCGCTTCCCGACAGAGTCGCACCCTGCGTTCTCCGGGCGACTGAGCCGGCCGGGATGACGTACAGTCGGCGATCCTTGCCGGCCGCCACGGCGATGGTCCCGTCCGTTCCGACGGCGACGGCACTGCCCGCGCCGAAGGTGGCGATCGGCTTCGACTTGGGACTGAACGACAGAGCCGTCGTTCCATCGAGGATCCAGAGTTGACCTGTCGCGCTCAACACCGCGAGCCGGCCGCCGCCGAACTCCTCGTGGAAGGAGGAACTGGCCGTGATCGATTCGCTGACCAGAGACGTGGCCGCGTTGATTCGGGAGACCTTCGCTCCGTCGCCTTGCGTGAGGAAGACGTTGTTGCCGTTCTGCAGGACGTTGAAGGCCTTGGTCGAGGGAGGGACCCCCTGCGAGTCCAGGTCTTTGATCTGCGTGTTGAACCGCGCCGCGAGCTGGTCGCTGGCACTCGTCACCCAGACGTCGAGCGCCTTGAGGTCGAGGTTCGAGACCGGAAAGCCGTCATGGAGCACCGCCACCGTCACCGGAGCGGCGATCAGCACGGCGAGTGCTGTCGCCGCGGCGGCCGTCTTCCGGCCGCGAATCCAGGTCGCGAGGCTCATGGGTCGATCTTCCGAGACCTCGTGGCACGCGGCGATGGGGAGGGGTACCCATGACCACCCTCCGGCTCGTCTGCGGTCGAACCGGCCTTGTCGAGCAGCGGGAGATCATCGACGGTGACGAGTCGGCTCGAGACCGAGTACTCGATGAGCCGTGCCTTGCGGTTCACCGCCAGGTTGCCCCGACCCCCACGAAGCCCGGGCACGCCGGCCCGATCGAGCTTGTCGCAGACGTTGTCGAGCTTGCGGTTGAAGGCCGTCAAGGTCCATCCCAGCCGCTTCGCGGTGGCCGACGACGACGGGATCTGCCCGCGCCCCCCGGCATGCTCACGCAGTACGTTCTCGCAGAGGGCGACGATGAACAGTCTCTGGCTGCTCGTCAGCGGGACCGGGTCGATCGTGGTGGCCCCGCTGCGATCCATGAACGACGACGACGACGCGAAGTACTCCTTGTCGCCGTGAATGGTGAAGTCGTAGGTGGTCGAGCCGGCGCTGAACAGCACGTGCATCCGTTCGAACACGATCGGCAGGCGGGCGCCGGGTGCCAACCATGCCTGAATCTGACCCGAGGGGTCGGTGACGGTGGCAGTGAGCAGGTTGCCGGTGTTGCCGAGCCACCACAGGCCGTGCTCGGGATAGATCTGCAGAAAACGCCGGTGCAGAAACGGGTTCTCGTCGATGATCAGATCTGATTCGCGGCCGATCGAGAGGCCGTCCGGCTCGGTGACCTCGTACCACTCACCGACGTATTCGACGCGCAGCGGTTTCACGTGACCTCGCAGAACGGAGGGTCGAGCTGGTCGGACAGGTTGTTGTCGCGCAGAATCCGCACGTCGATGCAGACATTGGTTCCCGGCGCGACGCCGGTGACCACCGCTTGGGCTTGGGAGGTGGTCGTGACGTCCTTCTGGTCGACACTGGCGGCACCGTCCGTGCGCTGCCAGCGGTACTGGTCGCCCTTCTTCGGGTGGGGATTCGTCCAGGTGAACGTGACCGACGTGCCGTCGGCCGACGCGACGGCCGTTCCCGGAACGGGAGGGTCGATGACCGGGGGCAGGTCGATGGGGCCGCCGCTGTTCGTCGGGCCGCTCTGGGGCGTGTTGGAACGGGGAACGAGCACCACGATTCCGGTGATCACGGCGGCGACCACCAGTACTCCGGCCAGCACCCCGATCAGCGGGCCCCGCCGCGTGACGGCCGGCGATCCCTTGTCGGTGCGGGATCCGGCGGGGCTCGCGTCCGGCGAGACCACCGACCGCGCCGACGGGCGCACGACGGTCGACTCGACCGGGCGGCCGGGCGCGCTCGTAGCTGCCGCCGCCTGCGCTCCCGCCGTCACGGGACCCGACGGCGCATCCGGCGAGATCGTCGTCGCCCCGCGCATCCTGGTGCGGTCGCGAGGATCCTCGACCGGCGGCGGCGGGGTGATGACCGGGCGGGCCGGCTGCGCGATGACCGGGGTGACGCCGCGAGCACGGGTGCGGTCATCCTGATTCTCGTCGGCGGGACGCACCGGTGGCGCGATCTGCCCGATGTTCGGCACATCGATCTGGGTGGGCGCGTACGAGAGCGAGAGCTCGACGCCCTGAAGGGCACGCGCGAACTCCACCGCGGTGGCGTAGCGCTGGGTGCGATCGACCGCCATGCCCTTCTTCAGCACCGAGATCAGGGCGGGCGGCACGTCGTCACGGTCCATCGGGGTGATGGCTCCGCGTTCGATCCGGCTCATCAGCTCGAGGCTCTGGTTCGACTTGCCCGGGATCTCGAACGGGGTGCGGCCGGCGAGCAGGGTCCAGATCGTGGCGGCCAGCGAGAAGATGTCGGAGCGGACGTCGGGCTTCGGATCGTCCTCGAACATCTCGGGCGGAGACCACGGCACCGAGAGGCCGACCGACTGACTTCCGGTCGTGGCGCCCGATCCGCTCAATGCCGACAGGGTGGTGGTGTGGGTGGCGAGCTCGTCCTCGACCATCGACGAGATGCCGAAGTCGGTGAGCAGGGGCGAGCCGTACTCATTGGTCAGGATGTTGCCGGGCTTGAGGTCGCGGTGCAGGATGCCCGATGCGTGCGCGGTCGCGATGGCGCTGGCGATGTGGATGCCGGTGCGCAGAGCCTCGGCGACCGAGAGCGGCTGGCGCTTGTACCGGTCGGCGAAGCTCGGCCCCGAGCAGTACTCCATGATGAAGAACGGGCGGCCGTCATCCGACACGTCGGCGTGATGGATGGCGACGATGTACGGATGCGCAGACAACTGCGCCATCAAGTTCGCCTCAGCCGCGAACGCGGCCCGGTTGTCGTCGGACAACTCGTCGAGCACCTTCACCGCGACGGACCGCTTGGGCATGGCCTGCTCGTACAGGTAGACGTCCGAGAAGCCGCCGGACCCCAGCTGGCGCAGGTAGCGGAAGCCTTTCAACTCGGGCGGGTGCGAGTTCGGCCGCGCCATCAGGCTTCCCGCACCGTGAGGGTCGCGCCGTCGCCGAGGTCGATGATCGTGCCCGGGATGACCGGCGTCGTCTCGCCTTCGCGCAGCTTCTGGGCGGCCCGGCCCGGCAGAGTAACGATCGTGCCGTTCCGCGAGTTCAGGTCGGTCACGACGACGGTTCCGCCCTCGACCGAGATCTGGGCGTGCGTGCGTGAGATGTCCTGATTCGCCGTGGTCATCGTGATCAGGCGCGGAATGCGATCGCCAGCGAGCGCGGCGGCACTCGGCGCGCGACCGATGACCAGGGGCTGGTCGAGCGGTTCACGGCCGCCGGTGGACAGTTCGACGAAGAAGGCCGGCGCCGGTGCGGCGTCGGCGGCCGGGCGGCCGCGGCTCGCCCGGCGCTTGGCGCGCAGCTGGGCCAGGTCGGACGCCACCACCGTGCGATCCTCGATACCCGGACCGGGCGCGGGGTCGCCGGCGTCGTCCGCCTCGGGGCGCACCGCGGCATCCTCGACGGTGCGGTACGAGGTGTCGCCGAACAGGTGGTCATAGGCGCTCGGCTTGGCGGGGGGCTCGGCAGACGCGATGTGCCCGGCGTCGTCGACCTCCTCGATCTCATCGACGGCTGCCACTGTCTGCTCCGACGGCGTGGAGGGGGTCCGGGAGCGGGCGGCGGGAGCGGCGGCGCGCGCGGGACGGGCGGCGTGGGCCGGGCCTCGAGCGGGCGGCGCCTCGAGCGCCGGCTGATCCTGCTCTGCTGCGAACACCGCGACGCCCGCGGCAGCCGCCGCGAAGCTGCCGGCTCGCACCACGCCGCTCACCAGAGGCAGAAGCGTGCTCGTCGTCGCGACGACCTCGCACGAGAATCGATCGACCCGATCGATCACGAGCTCTGCCCACGACGAGAAGCCGGCCCCGGTCAGCGTCGCGTGCTCGGATCCGTCGACCACGACCGTTGCAGCACCTCGAACAAGTACTTTGCCGCGGGCACCCATGGCCACGATGACGAAGTCGGGCGTCGACGAGATGCCGCCTCGCGTCAGCGCGTCGAGCACCGCCGACGCATCCGCCCCCGCCGCGACAAGCTCCCAGAGCTCGGGCAGCAGCGGGGAATCGTCGGCGACCGCGGCGCCGATGCTGATCGTGCCGGCCGTCAGGAACATCCAGCCGGACCGGTCGGGCACGTAGCCGGAGATGGTCACGATGCGCCTCCCATCCGCGGCAGCGTCGCTTCGAGCCGTTGCGGAATGGCGCCCTCGGATTTCGCGGGGTCATCGTCGACGAGCTCGGACTCGACGACCACCACGGTCACGTTGTCGGCACCGCCTGCGGCGAGCGCTGCGGCGACGAGTCGATCGGCCGGAGAGTCATCACCGACGGTCGCGTCCAGCACGGCGCCGATCGCCTCGTCGGTCAACTCCTTGGTGAGCCCGTCCGAGCAGATCAGGAAGGTCTGCGACCCGCCTGCCGCGAGAAACCAGACGTCGGGGTCGACATCATCCGCGACGCCGATGGCGCGCGTCACCACGTTGCGGTCGGGATGCTGCGAGGCCTCCAGGGCTGTGATGACCCCGCCATCCACCAGCTCCTGCACCGCCGAGTGGTCGACGCTCAGCTGGGCGAGCACGCCGTCGTTCCAGGAGTAGATGCGCGAGTCGCCGATGTTGAAGGCCATCCAGTGCGGCCGGGCGTCATCCGAGTCGCGCACCAGCGCCACCCCGGCGAGCGTGGTGCCGGCGAACTCGGTCTCGTCGATCTGCTGCACCCGGGCATTGGCTTCGCGCACGGCGTCGAGCACAGCCGCGGGCCGCAACGGCAGCTCGGCGCCGAGCTCGTTGTGCAGCACCCGCGCTGTCAGCTGGCTCGCGCGATCGCCGAAGGCATGGCCTCCCATCCCGTCGGCGACCAGGAAGATCGGCGGCTCCGCGAGGAAGCTGTCTTCATTGACCTGACGCACCAGACCGCGGTCGGATGCCACGCTGACGATGAATCGCACCGTCACCGGCGGGAGGCTCCACGAGTAGGTGCGCGCGGTTCCCATCGACTCTCCGATTCGCGCCGATTCGGGCTCGGCGTGCCTGAAAGCTAGCAATGTTCGGGTCATCTCCCCATGGGGAGGGGTACCCATCTGCTGCCCATCACAGGGGAGTCTGACGCCGAAACGTCACACCTACTAGACGACTTCCGATGGCACCCGAACGGGGGGTGCGACGGCTAGGCGTCCAGATCGATCCGGCGCCGCGTGCTCGTCGATGTGCCCACAACCGACGCGAAGAACTCACGCCCGGGCGGAAGCAACCGGGCCGTGACCCGCCCTTCGGTGGATTCCACCAGCTCCCCGATCAGCACGGACTCCACTCGCATCGAGTCGGGTTCGCTGAGCGGCTCGTTCCGGTCGTCGAGAAGGAGTACCTCGACGCCGCGGCGCCTCGCGTCTTCCACCGCCTGGCTGACGTCTCGAGAGGCCAGCTCGCCGCCCCGCAGCACGTCGCGAAGTCTCGCTTCGAGCAGCCGGTACTGACCGCGTTGCTCCGGGTCGAGATAGTCGCCCGCGGCGATCTGAGCCAGTGCCGGACGCGCGTCCTCGCCGAGTCGAGCAGCCTGTCTCGACCTCTCGCGGATCTCGGCGAGCGATGCGGCTTCGGACGCCACCTGCGCGAGTCGCGCCTGGCGCAGGATCGAGATCCGACGGCGGGTGGCCGCCAGCAGGATCCGGAACAGCACGGCGATCAGAATCGTCCCGGCGTGGCGATCGACGTGCCCGAGTGCCTCGAGGGGGCTCTCGCCGATCGTCGCGCCCCAGACTTGCGCAACCACGGCCATCAGAGCCCAGCCGATCCAGGCCGACCAGATGCGACCGCGCAGGACGAGGAAGAAGAGCAACCAGGCGGAGGCTCCGAAGCTCCAGTCGGCGTACCCCGGCCATCCGCTCGACGGGAGGTTGAACAATACGAGCGCGTTCGTCGCGACCGTGATGGCGAGAAGCGCGACAACCCGCGCCCACGGCAGAGGCTCGGGATGCGGTGCCGCCACCAGGACGAGCCCGGGGATGAACAGGGCGAGCGCCGCGATCACCGGCCAGGGGCTCCTGACGCCATCGATGCTGACGATGGCGAGGGTGAGTTGGGTGACCAGGATGAGGGCGAACACCAGGCGCATGCCGATGCCGCGCAGGGGCAGCAGCTCGGGCGACGATTCGCGCGTGCGGGTCATGGCGACGGCTGCCATCCCAGCGCGACGGTCGTGCCCCGCGACGGGGCGCTGACCACCTGCGCCGTACCGCCCACCGCGGTCATTCGACCGACAATGCTGGTCCGGATGCCGAAGCGATTCTCGGGCACCCGCGCGGGGTCGAATCCGACCCCGTGGTCGGTGAACTCGACCGACAGAGCGTCACCCTCCCTCGACATCAGAACGTGTCTGCGGATCGGCTCGGCTCCCCCGTGCCGCACGCTGTTGCGCACGGCCTCCCGCAGAGCGTTCGTCACCGCGAAGGCGACGGCACCGGGAACCTCGCCCGGCGATTCGCGGAACGATCCCTCGAACTCGACCCCGTCAACCACTTCGGTGACGGCGGCGCGCACCTCGGCTTCCAGCAGCTCGCCGTCGAGCGCGACCTCGTCGCGGGGCGCCGCGACGAATCGGTCCAGGCGTTCGATCGCCCGCCGTGCGCTCCGATCGATCGCGGCAACGCGGTGCGTCGCCTGCGACGCGGCGAGGAGCGTGGTGATGACATCGTCGTGCACGAGTGCGCCGAAGCGGGCCCGCTGCCGCGCGCGCGACTCCGCCTCGGCTGCGGATTGCGCATCGACGACTGCGCGGGCCAGCGCTCGGTCCTGGGCGCGACCGGCAGCGAGTGACACGGTGAGCAACGACGCGATGACGACCGAGACCTCCAGGATCGAGAGGCCGTCCTCCAGCGGAATGACCGGACTCGGCCCGAGGCCGATCCAGCGCAGCACCGACCCGGCCGCCGCCATCACGACCAGGAGGGGCCACACCACGGCACTGGGCCAGCCCACCACGGCCGAGGCGGCAGCCACGGCGACGGTATTGAGAATCCACGGGGCGCCACCATCTGCGATCCGCCCGTGCTGCATCGGCGCCCATCCGACCAGGATGACGACCGCCACCAGGCTGTGCGCTCTGGCCGCCAGCCGGAGGTCGGTCACACGTCCCCGCAGCCCGAGCGGGATGAGGGCGACCGGCAGTCCGCAGAACAGGACGACGGCGGGCCAGGCGAACCCGGGCGAGAGATCGGGGAAGTCCTTCAGGATGTCACCGAGAGCCAGAAGGCCGAAGACGATCGAGCCGAATCCGGTCGAGATGCCCGCGATACGCAGGTGACGGGAGTACGACGACTCCGCGATCACCCCTCGCGCTCCGCTCCGCGCAGCAGGCCGTCTTCGCGGGCTCGCACGTGCAGATCCACTTTGGTGGATGCCGGTCGGCCGGCGAGCGCGTACTTGGTCCTGATCCGTCCGACGTAATTGACGATGGTGTCACGCGAGAGACCCATCGCCTCGGCGATGCCGTGCGCGGTCTCACCGGAGGCATAGAGCGCGAGCACCTGGCGCTCGCGCGGGCTCAACTGCGCATCCGCGATGGCGGCATCCGCATCCAGGGCAGCCGCCCACTCGGTGGTGGCCACGGCTTCGCCCCGCAGAGCGCGGCGGATGCTCGCGATGAGCACCGAGACGCCATCCGACTTGCGAACAACGCCCAGCACTCCGGCCCGCGCCGCTGCGCGGAGCAGCGCGGGATCCTCTCCCGCCGTGTACGCCAGAGTCGGGATTCCCGCGGCCTGCAGAGCGGTCACATTGTCGCCGGGCGAACTGCCGTCGTCGAGACGCAGGTCGAGCAGAACCAGATCGAGCTTGGTACCAGGGCCGCCGAGGTCGAGATCGCGCACCGATCGGGCGACGACCGCCAGGTCCCAGCCGGGAACCGCCGAGATCAGGCCCCGCAAGCCGACGTGCACGACCTCGTGGTCTTCGATCAAGCCGATTCGAATCACGGGGGCAAGCGATTCCACAGCCGGTCTCCTGGGAGTAGGGCGGTTCACACGGGGACACCATCTTGGCACCCGCAGCTGCCCCACGTTCGGGGGTACCCGGGTAGGTCTCGTTCGTCGGTCGGGTCGCTCAGCTGCGCCCGTCGGCCGCATCCAGCGCGATCTCTTCCGAGTCGAGGCCGGCGCGCAGCACGTCGATCGCCTCGGACGAGAACGAGCCGCGCTCATAGACGTCGCGCAGGGCGTCCCGCTCGGCATCCAGTTGCACGCGCCGCAGCTTCTGGAACTGCACGACCACGTTGCTCTCGTCGTTCAGGTCGGCGATCGACCACAGCTCGAGGCGGCCGATCCAGGTCTCCTCCTGGGTGCTCAGTTCGTCGAGCACCTGCTGCTTCACCGGGGCTCCGGATGCCTCGGCCGCCGACACTGCGGTCGCGATCGCGGCATCCCCGGCCTGCTTCATCAGCTTGCGGAGTTCGAGCACCTCGGTGCGCTCGCTGCCGACCACGTCGTCCGCCGGCCGCAGCGCGCGCACCACCGGCGGCAGCAACAGGCCCTGCGCCACGAGCGTGATGATCGCCACCGCGAAGGCGACCAGCACGAGGGCGGCGCGGGTCGCCGGGTGCGCGCCCGCCGGGATGGTCTGGACGGCCGCGACCGTGACGACCCCGCGCATCCCGGACAGGCCCAGGATGATGCCGTCGCGCCAGCTCAGCGCCTGGTCGCGCTCGGCGGTCAGGTCGTTGTTCTGCTGGTCGAGCCGCTTGCGGAAGTTCTGGAACGCCCGCGAGAACCGCGCCCGCGTCGTCTCGTCGAGCTCGATCGGCTCGGCCGGCGGGTTCTTCGCGAGTTCCTCGAGCTGGCCGACGATGCGGTCGCGCGCCGCCTTGTCCTTCTTCGTGACGAGGCCGAGGCTCGCCCGCACCCCGCGGCTGATGCTGCGCGCGGGCGACTGTTTGATCCCGAGGGCCTGAAAGCTCGCAGCGCGCTGCTGAAAGTCCTCTTCGGTGATGTTGCTGAAGCGCGCGTTGGTCTGGTCGGCGCGCTGCGCATTGCGGCGGAAGCGCCGGCGGATCGACCACAGCAGCGGCGGCAGGATCACGGTGAGCACGAGATCGGGGTGGATGACGAAGTGCGGCAGAGCGGGGATGGCACCGAGTCCCACCCCGACGACCGTCAGCGCGAGCGGCGCGGCAACCCCGATGCGCCCGGCGAAGAAGCTGACGACGCCGACGATCAGGACGACGGCGACGACCACCAGCACGATCAGCTGGGTGGGTTGCATGGGAATCAGGGTAGCGGCGCTGCGCCCGTTCTCAGGCGGGCGGGAAGGCCACTGCCAGCGCGCGGAAGACCGCCTCGATCTCGTCGCTGCCGAACGACCCCTGGCTCGTCACGCGCGAAACCGCCTTGCGCGGCCAGAGCACCTCGACGTTGTCGATCACGAAGCTTCCGCCCCACCACGGCCACACCGCCTCGACGAAGCACAGCATCGCGAAGGTCGGGACGTGGGCGAGGCCGGCTCGCCCGAGCGCGCCCGCTACCAGACGCGCCTGCTTGTGGACGCCAGCGACCAGCGAGGTGTGGTCACGCGATCCGATCATGAGCTTCTCGACCCGCGGCGAGAACAGGCCGCCGCTCGTGCGCAGCGTCGGGCCACCCTTGTAGTGCTTCGCGTCGATGACGAACACCCCGCGCGGCCCGATGGCGATGTGGTCGATGTTGGCCTTCGATCCCGGGATGCGGCGGTCATGCAGCACCCGGACGCCCACCGCCGCGTCGAGCCGGCGCCCCAGTACGACCTCGCCCTCTGCGCCGGTGGCCCACGCGCGCGTCCGCTGCGGCTCGTCCGTCAGCGCGAGGATCACGCCGCCGAGGTGCGGATGCTGCTCGCCGATGCGTGTCTCGCGCTTCTGTTTCCGCTTCTCGAACTCCCGCTGGGCCGAGCCGCCGGCGGTGCCCGCTTGGAAGATCTGGTCGTCGGGGTCGAACCTGGAGCACTGGGCGCAGGTCACCGTCCGGCTCGCCCCGTCGTAAGCGGCCCACGCACCGGCGGGAAGGACGACGCCGCAGCCGCTGCACGTGCCGGCGTAGCGAAGGCTCATCATCTTCGTCTGGGCGGGATCGGTCACGAGTGTCACCGTACGAGCGAGCGCGGGCGTGGCGGTAGACCGCGAACGGGGCACCTGGGCTATTAGCTCCCAGGAGTCTGCTCGCCGACGACCTGGCCGAGGCTACTAACAGCCCAGCACATTCGGATCGCGGCCACCCGACTGCGACGACCGTTTGCGCCAGGGGCAATGCGCATGTTCCCTCGGGTCGCTAAGACCTGGGGTTGCGGAAGGTACCGATTCCGCCAGCTATGAAGAGAAGTGTGAACAAGGCCACGACCACAAAGAGGATCCAGGCAAGCCAAGCGATCTGACCAGCCGACAGAGCCCAGAGCAAGAGGAAGTAGCTACCTAGTCCGCCACCCGCACTCACGACGATCGTCAGCCCGACGTTCGTTGGGTTGAGCGGTTGCCGCTTGGCTTCACGGTCGCTGATTGAGTTGGCCAGGGTCGCGATGAGCTGATCTACCGCGCCCGCCCCAGGCGACGTGGAATCTAAGTTCTTCCTCGCTTCCGTGAGTGCAACTAGGCGCTTGACATCCCGAGGCTGACGATCGGTACTTGCAACCAGGCCCAGAAGTCCCAGAATCGACGGAACGACTGCCGAGAGAAAGCCGACCAGGAGTGAGGCTGACAAGTTCACCTTTCACCGCGAGAGTTGGCCCTGTACTTGAGGGAGGGCCGTTGGCTTGCTATTCCGAATGGCGTTGCCGAGGGACTTCTCATTCAGCCTCGAACTCGTTGGTCGTGAACTTGAGCGTCGCAGCGTTCTCCCGAATCGTGCGGAGCTGCTGCTCGCTGAAACCATCAGGATGCACAGCATCGATGGACAGCGATATGGACATCTTTGCTCCGGACTCAGCCAGGTTCGCCAAGACCTCGGCAGCGATTTTGGCGAAGTCTGCGGAGTAGCGCTCTGGATTGATCGGCACGCTACCGACATAGCGTGCGTGCTTCGGCGTTGGCGGCATCGGGGTTGTCGGCGCGGGCCCCCGGGGCGGCGGCGCTCCGCCACCATCGTCCTCAGGCTCACCCCCGCCATTGGGTACCGCTTGCGGCGTTTCTGCAGCGCGCTGCGCCTCAGCAACGTCCGGCTTCACGATGAGGGTCGCGTCGGTGATCGAGGCGCGCCCGGTCTCCCCCGGCAACCAGAGACCGACGTACCTCTCAGCAGCGGAGTCGTACGACTCTGCCAGCGCGAAACCTTCGGCCTGCCAAAGCAACGGCTGGTCATCGAGGGCTCCCGTGAGTACCTCACTCGAACGCAGCCGAGGCATATAGGGATATTGCGCGTACAACCCCCAGAGAACGCCAACGGAGATGTGTCCTGTGGACCAGGCCGCGGGGACTCTGGTGTCCAGCGACAGGCGCACCGACCGTGCCGCGTGCTGCGTGCTGTAAGAGCCAGCGCTGCCCAACTTCTTGGCAACCCGCTCCGAAAGCGACCCAGCCTGGCCATCGGCCTTCACCTCATCGAGCACGAATGGCGAACTGGGATCCGGGGCAATCGGGTTGAGCACCCACTGGTAGGTCAGCAGCAGCCGATCATCAACCGTGTGCCCGAACTGGTCGCGCTTGTCTTGTGCCTGCGAGAGTTGCTGCGGCGTGAGGTTAAGCTCGTTCGACTTGTCGACGATCTCTTTCCACGCCAGATACGACCGCGTTGCCTGGTCGAGCTCGGCAAGGCGGTCTTCGTCAGGCGCGAGGAACACAACCATGTTGCGATTCGTGCGATTCGCCGCGCCACGGCGCTCGGTCGCCTGCATAGCGAATTCGTAGGCCGGTGAATCGTCCTGTTTCCGTCGGTGCGCAAACCGCGGATGCAGGATGACGAGGCGGGCTTGATCGGTGTCGGGGATGTCTCCCGAGTCGGTCGGCCCGACATGAACGCCCGCGAAATCGCTCCGGCTCCGCTCTTCAGTGCGAAGTCGCCTAACGACCTCCGCCCACACATCTTCCGGATGCAAGGAGTCTGCGGCATCCTTCGCGCGGCGAGTGATGTTCGCCTGGGTGTCATACCAATGCTTGCCGGCGCTCGAGTAGTAGTAGGTCGTGCGGTCGCCGAGCTGAGTCAGCGCGGAGTGGAAGTTGCCCACCACGTCACCAGGCACTGCCGTGCCGAGGAAGACACGCTGCGTGTCAATGCCCGTGTGCGCGGTCCCGATCGTGGGCGCGGCGCCAAAGAACACGGTCCGCGCAAGGCGCTTGGTCACCGACCGCTGACCGAGCACGGGCTTCTCGCTGTCGATTCGCGCGGGCTCCGAGTTCGGCCCGTCCACATCCGCGTCGATGACAGCTTTCCACGAGTCCTGGAGGTACTGCGTGAGTTCGGCATTGACCGATGCGACCGCCAGCGGAATCGAGCCGGGCAGAATGAGCGGCCCCTGGTCCTCACCGACCCACAAGGCATGGATGACCGCGTTCATGAGTCGCAGCACCCCGCGGGTGCGCTGGAAGCGCTCCAACGACGACCAGTCCTCGTAGAGCCGGTCGAAAAGTTCGGGATGCAATGGGTATGTCTGCTGAATGCGACGCGCGTACTCGGGGTTGCGCGCTTCCTTCGGAAACTCGCCCGCGTTAGTAACGTAGAACTCACTAAACGCTTTGGCCGTAGCGGAGATCTGCGCGAGCGACTCTGCGTTCTCCGACTCGAAGAGTCGCTGCTTGACGATCCGGTATGCCTCGTCGCTGGATGCCGGCCGCCATTGGTCGGCCACCCTGCGAACCACGTTTTGGAGGCGTTTCAGCGCCTGCATCCCGTTGGATCCGCCAACCTCTTCAGGTGCGCCGGCGACCTCGCCACTGTCGTCGGCATCATGCGAGGCAGGGATCGAAATCGCGAGCAGTATCCCCGGTGTCGACTTGGCGGCCTCGGTCAGTGACTGAGCAAACGTGAACTGGGTGTCGAATGTGCCACCCGCGAGATCCTCGCGCCCATAGAGCTGTCGAGCGTAGGCGACCCACTCGTCAATGAGAATGACCGCCGGCGCGTAGGTACGCAGCAGAGTATGGAGGTCAGCGCCGGGGTTCGTGCGCTTCTCGTCGTGTTCCCGGACGATCTCGTAGCCCTCAGCCCCACCGAGCTGCCAGGCAAGCTCACCCCACAGTGTGTTGACACGAGTGCCGTCGTCCTTCGATTCGCCTTGCGGCGCGAAGTGGTTGCCGACGAGCGCAACACGGCTCGCCGTGATGCCATCGACGGGATACCCGCTAGCGGTAAGCAGTTCCTGGGCCTCCTGCGGGAAGCGCCCCAGCTTGAGTCCTCCGGCGAGGTGCCAAAGAGCGAGCATCGAGTGCGACTTGCCCCCACCGAAGTTGGTCTGCAGGTTGACGACGGGCGAGGCATTGGTATCGCCCGAGAGGCGTCTCACTGCGCGCCCAATCAGATCACGCAGTCCCTCAGTCAGATAGGTGCGTGAGAAGAACTGTGCAGGGTCGGAGTACTCGCTACTCGTGGCGCCTGGGTCCCGGGCAACCTTGTAGAGGTCGGCAGCAAACTCGCTCGACTGGAAATTGCCGGTTGCCACTTCATCGCGGGGCTTGAGCACCTCTCGCCAGGGCGCGAGTCCCGACGCCCCCGGAACCACGCTCGACGATTTCAGGGCCTTCTCGTCCTGTTTGCCGGTGGCGATTCGCCGCAAATCGAGGCGAATCGCGTCCACCTTGTCTGCGGCGTCCGACTGCCCGACAGCAACTAGCAACAGCCGCGCATAGTCGAGAGCACGGAGCGCTGAGTCGTCGTCGAAGGACTTGTTGTGCGCCCAGTCGTTGCGCGCCTCACGCAGAAGTTGCGCGTATGCCTCGTGTTCCCGGCTGACGACACCTTTGAACGGGTACCAGCCCTTCTTGACACGACCCGTGAGCCCCTCGGTGAGCATACGGAACTGAACCTGCGGGTCTTCTCGGCTGTACTCCTTGCCGAAGACGCCCTTTTCTTCGTCGGCGAGCTTGACGACGAGCGCCCAATCGGAGTCACCGATTTGAGGCTTCAGCACCTCAGCGATGAACGGGTCAAGAGCCTCAGCAAGGATCTCGAACATGCGACCGATGCGGTCACGATTTGATGTCGCCACTAGAAGGCCTCCTGGTGTCCAAACCTAGCGAAGGCTATGGACAGCATCGGCCGATCGGGCACCAGCCCTTGATTAGATTGCGCGGCCCAGGCACTATTGCAGGCTGTCGAAATCAAGGGTGACGCCGGTCGAGGCCAGCACCGGCTTCGCCTCATGGCCCGCGTCAAGCAACTCCGACCATGAGGTCGCGACGCCGTTGAACGAGATCGCGTCCTTCGTCCAACCGTTCTTCTCTGCAACTTGAAAGAGCAGGTAGGCCAGTTCTTTCACTAGGTCGAGATCGACGGCGCCGTTAGGTCGGCGGCTCGCCTCGTTCAGGAACGCGCCCGCAGCCGGGATGCCCTTCGATTCTTGAATCCGGATCGCGTACTGCAGGGCCTCCCAAGCACTCGTGTGCTGGTCCGACGCGACGTCGTACTCGTCGGACAGGTCGGCCGGGCGATGAAGCTGGACCTTGCCGGCCCGTGCGCTGAGGATGCCGCCGCGTTCCATCACGGTCACGGCGGTCGCTCGCGCCCGGGCAAGATTTTCCGCGTCGCCGAACGCGCCGGCCTCGTAACCGTTGCCGCGGTACCAAGCAATTGCGAACCGCGTCGTCGGGTCGAAGTCGCCCTCCTGCTCAGTGAGCAGCTCGTCGAGAACCTCGTTGATGCGGGCGAGGGCCGATCGAACCGACATCTCGGAGCCGTCCGACTCGATCACCTTGGCGTAGCGCGAGAACACCGCCATGCCGGGGCCGATCGCCGATTGCGGAAGGTCCACCGGCGCGATGCCGCCCTGTTGCAGCTCGCGAAGCGCCGGGCCGAGTTCTCGTTTCATCGCCGCGATGAAGCCGCGTCGGTCCGTAACTGCCGCATCGACTGGCCGCGGGCGAAGGGCGAGAACTACCGATGACGCCAAGGCATTTGTGCCCATTCCGATCATGCGATTTCCAGCCTCGGTCCGCACAGGCCAGGTGGCGGTTACCGACCATCCAGCATGAACCATCGAGCCCAAAATGGTCTCCCAACCCGTCGACGTCTCGCCGCCCTCATCGTCCGTCTCGGATTGCTTGAACGCGTAGTACACCGTGATAGGGAAGTTGTCGGGCGCGTCTTCGCGTGCACGAGCGAAGACGTGCTCGAAGCCCGTCTCGAAGAAGTTTCTCGCGCCCTGGGTCCCGCCATGCCTATAGGGATTGGCGACGAGTTCCTCTGACTTTGGCACGAGCAATGTGCCCAGGAGACCGGGGTAAATAGTTTTGAGCGACCGGCGCAGCCACACGTAGAAGTAGTCGCTGAGGTCGGAATACCCGATGTTGTCGTAGTACGGGGGGTCGGTAGACACCACCACGTCTGCGTAGCTGCGCTGCGCTGCATCGGCGCTTACTGCGCTGCCAACGCCTACTGCCGGCAGCCGATCAACGGCCTTTACGAGCCAGTCCAGACTCGACGCGAAATCTGCTCCTGCGCCGCCGAAAGGGTTCGACTCGACATAGTCCCAAGACATCTGCATTGCGTGGCGTGAGAACACGCTTCGCTCGTACTCCTTCTTGGGACCGTTGTCCCAAGTGGTTAGGACTGAGTGGCGATCAGTCATTCGGGAAAAAGCAAGCGCCAAGTAGACCGCTACCGCATCGGCATATGCGGCAGCGGAATCGCCACCCGACTCAAGACGAGAGCCAGAGGGAAGCCCAGCGGCGCTTGCTTCAGTGAAAACCCGGTCACGTGCTTCCAGCACGAGATCACTGAAGGTCGTCAGCGCGGTGAGCTGTCGGTTGGTGAACAAGTCACGAAACTCGAACAGTCCGTAGAGCTGAGTTCTTATGTCCCGGGGATGGTGACCAATCTGCTGATCCGCGACGTTGCTTGGCCTTGGCACTTCTGCGGCCCGACGCTGGTCGTCCGTCACAGGCAAATAGGTGCGAGCGTGCAAGCCATCTGCCACTGTTGCCAATAGGACGCGACCAATCCGCCCATTCAGACCTTCGTGACGCAAATGGTCCATCGGCACGGCCGCACCACAAGAAATGCAGGTCGATCCGCGTCGATCCGACATCGTGCCGTCAGCCGCGCCACGGGGTCCCTCGTTCGGGTCGTGTCCGATCTCATAGACGACGCGGCCCCCGACGACCGAGGGAACCAGATAGGCCTCCTTGCCAGGCTTCTTGCCCAACCACCAGGACTTTGCCAGGGGCATCTCGATTCCGCAGGCGGGGTTGGGGCACGTGACCGTGCGGGCCCAGATCCACGCTATTACGGTCGCCTTTGATCCATCGGGCAATGTCGCCTTCGGGTAGAGCTGGCCGACGCGTCGCTCAGCCTCGCCCCGCATCCATGCGCCATAGCGGCGCACATCTTCGGCAAGCCCTGTAGCTTTCGGCCAGGCGTTGCGTTGGTCGGCCGACCCCGGATAGACAGGCGCACGCCCTGCGAACTTCGGTGGAATCTCGATGAGGGCTTTGTTGATCAGCACGGCCACGGGGTTGAGATCGCTCGCGTGCGCTTCGAGACCGAGTCGCTGCGCTTCGAGTGGGATCGTGCCACCGCCCGCGAAGGGGTCAAGGATCGCGGGCGGGTTGTCGTTGGTCGATCGCATGATCTCTGCGCGGACCTGGTCGAAGAGGTCCTCATCCTTGAGGTTGTCCCAGTCGACCATTTTGATGATGAGGTCAAAGAGGCGCTGGCGCTCCTGCTTCACTCGGTTCTCGGCCCACCCTTCGGGGTCCGCGTAGCCTTTGCTTTCCGCCTCGGCCCGGTAGTCGTCGACGAAGTTGCTCGGGTCATCCACTAGCTGCGCGAAGAGCACCGCGCGGGCGGTCGCGAGCGGACGGCGAGCCCACCACAGGTGCAAGGTGCTCGGGTGCCCGTGGCGGATGCTCTTCTCGCGGGCAGACTGCGCGTTGATCTCTTCTAGAGGCAACGACACCTCGATGAGCTTGCGCTTGGCTGCCACGCGGATCCTTTCGGCCTTGCATTCTTGGCCATTCGGGCCGTGTGTTCGAGCGTACTGGCGAGGGCTCAGGTCGGTATTGCTCGGTACGCTCATCTCACTCGAAACGTCAGTGAGGGACCGCTTTTGCATCTGGAAGATATCGCGCACACACCGCGCGTCGCCGGCATCGTCACAGGTCGCCCGGTCACGGTGATCGCGACCCAGATGCACGGACCCGATGCCGTCGAGGTCACCTATAAAGACGACAACGGGTCGCTTGGGCAGGTGGTTCTCTACCGCGCCGACGAAGATCGGGTGTCGGCGCACCTGGACGACGGTCGTCCGTTTGACGCTGACGCTCGCGATTTTCGGCTCGCGGCCGAGGCCCAGCGCATTCTCCTCGCAGGACTGCATGATCCGATGCTCGCCGTCGCCACCAGCGATGTTCAGCCGCTGCCCCACCAGATTCGGGCGGTATACGGCGAGCTGCTGCCGCGAACTCCGCTCCGCTTCCTGTTAGCCGATGACCCGGGCGCCGGGAAGACGATCATGGCGGGGCTCTACATCAAAGAGCTGATTCTTCGAGATGACGTGCGTCGCTGTCTGATCGTCGCTCCCGGTGGGCTCGTGGAGCAGTGGCAGGACGAGCTGTCGATGAAGTTCGGACTGGACTTCGACATTCTTGGCCCGGGTGCCGAAGACACCCTGCCCGGTAGGTCGATCTTCGACCAGAAACCTCTGCTCATCGCTCGCATGGATCAGCTCGCGCGTAACGAGGTCCTGCAGGATCAACTCGCACAGACAGAGTTCGATTTGGTCGTAGTTGACGAGGCTCACCGCATGAGCGCCAGTTGGTTCGGCGGGGAACTGAAAGCTTCGAAACGCTTCCAGCTCGGTGAGTTACTGAGCGAGCACGCGCGTCATCTCTTGCTCATGACGGCCACGCCCCACAACGGCAAAGAAGAAGATTTCCAGACCTTCCTCACCTTGCTCGATCGTGACCGGTTCGCGGGGCCTGGAGACAAGAAGGCCAAATCCGGCACCGTCGACGGGATTATGCGGCGGATGGTCAAAGAGAAGCTCGTCACGTTTGACGGACGCCCGCTCTTTCCCGAGCGTATGGCGGACACCCTGCGCTATCGCCTCTCCGAACCCGAGCAGCGCCTGTACGAAGAAGTCACCGAGTACGTGCGCAACGGGATGAACCTTGCGGACCGGCTCGAAGGCAAGCGAAAGAACACGGTCGGATTCGCACTCACCGTGCTTCAGCGAAGGCTGGCTTCGAGCCCGGAAGCGATCTTCCAATCGCTTCGGCGTCGTACGGAGCGGCTCGACAAGCTCCGCATCGATCTACTGGATGGCATTGATGGGCGCGTCGACGACACTGCGGTCGATGACGGTTTCGACTATGAGGAGTTTGACGCTGCCGAAATCGAGGAGGCCGAGGAGGAACTAGTCGACGCGGCTACTGCCGCCCGAACGGCCCAAGAGCTCGAGACCGAGATTCTCGACCTTCGCCGACTGTCGGAGATCGCCCGCGGAGTGCTCGACAGCCAGCAGGACGTGAAGTGGCGGGAGTTGCGCGGAGTCATTGACAGTCACGTACTGGAACGAGACGGCAAGACCCCGCGCAAGCTCATCGTCTTTACCGAGCACCGCGACACGCTGAACTACCTCGAGCGCCGGGTAACCGCCCTCCTCGGCAGGGCTGATGCGGTCGTCTCGATACATGGCGCGGTGCCTCGCTACGAACGTCGACGCATCACAGCCGAGTTCACGACGAACCCCGACGTGCAGGTGCTCCTCGCTACCGACGCGGCGGGAGAAGGTCTCAACCTTCAGGCCGCCCATTTGATGGTCAACTACGACCTCCCGTGGAACCCGAACCGCATCGAGCAACGATTTGGGCGTATTCACCGGATCGGTCAGACCGAAGTTTGTCGTCTCTGGAATCTGGTCGCCGAGGATACGCGTGAAGGCGAGGTGTTCATTCGACTTCTCGACAAGATCGAGGAGCAGCGGCTGGCCTATGGCGGTGAGATCTTCAATGTCCTTGGTACTTCTCTGGGCGAGATGTCGCTCGCCAAGGTCCTCAAGGAAGCCATCCGCTATGGGGAGCAGCCTGAGGTTCAAGCGCGCATGTTCGAGGTGATCGACGAGGGTGTTGCGGCGGGGCTGCGCGAGTTGCTCGACGATGAAGCGCTCGCCAACGAAGTGCTCACAACCCACGACCTTGAGTCGCTTCGCCAACAAATGGAAGACGCTCGCGCGCGGAGGCTTCAGCCCCACTTCATTCGAGATGCCTTCCTCGAAGCCTTCCAGCGGCTGGGCGGCCGCGTCGATCGCCGCGAGCGCGGCAGGTACGAGATAACACACGTGCCAGCCGACGTTCGGGAACGCGCCGGCCGCGCGCCCGTGTCGAGGCGGTACGAGCGGGTCACCTTCGAGATGGAAACCATCGACGTCGCGGATTCTCCTCGGGCTGAACTTCTCGCGCCGGGGCACCCACTTCATGACGCCGTGCTTAACCTGACGATCGACCGGCTTGGGCCTGTTCTCGACCGAGGAGCGGTCCTGATTTCGCCGACCGCTCCCGCACCGACCTTGCTGGTCGGCGTCGTCAACGAGGTGCAGGATGCGACGGGCAGCACGGTTGGCAAGAGCTTCGGTTACGCGGTCGTCGATGCCGAGGGAAACGTCAGCGAGGGTGGCCCTGCGCCGTATCTTGACTATTCACCTGCGACGTCCGAGCAAGTCGCTGAGGGGATAGCTCTGCCGTGGCTTCACGATCGAGAGCGCGATGCCGTGTCGTGGATCATTGCGGAGCAGCTGCCATCCTTCACCCACGATGTGACCTCTCGTCGAGCTTCGGAATATGAGCGCGTGCGCGATCGCGTGAAGACGCGGCTGACCCGCGAGGTCAACAGGCTCGAGACCGAGGCGTTGAAGGCCGACGCCGACGCAGCGGCAGGCAAGAAGGTTCGGCGCTCGAGCGAGACGTTGCGACGGAATGCTGAGGAGCTCGACAAGCGCAAGGAGAGTCGGCTCGCGCTGATCCAGCGTCAGCTGTCGATGGCGCCGCTGCCGCCACGGATCACGGCGATCGCGCTCGTCTTGCCGACACTGGGCGCCGACACTGCGGTGGGTCAATCGGTCGACCCCGCGGCCCGGTCGGCCGTGGAGCGCCGGGGTGTGGACGCGACGCTCGCGGCCGAGAACGCTCTGGGCCGAATTGCTGAGGAGCAACACCACAACAATCCGGGGTTTGACATCCTCTCTCGGGAGCCAGGGGGCGAGGGCATCCGTATTGAAGTGAAAGCACGCATCGCGGGAGCCGACACCTTCACGATCACTCGCACAGAGGTGCTGCTTGCGCTGAACGCCAACCCGAACCATCGCCTCGCACTTGTGCGGGTGAGCGAGAAGGGTCCCGACTATGACGAGCTGCGGTACGTCGGCAACGCATTTGACGGCGTCGAGCCGGGCTGGCTGACCGATTTTGATGTCGTTTCACAAAACCTGAGTTGGAAGGATTGGTGGGAACGCGGGGTCGAGCCTTACTGATCTAGTGCTTCCGCGACCGCGAGAGCGACAATTTGAGATCTATGACACCGAAGATGATTGATCCAATTCTCAAGCTGCTTCTAATTAGCAACTCGTGGAATTTGGGTGAGCAATACCTTCAGCATGCCACCGCCTGGCTCTCAGATATCTATCAAGGCGTGCCAACGGTTCTCGTGTTGCCTTTTGCCGTAGGAGGCTCGAGTCACTTCGTAGCCGAGTCGACTACCGCCCTCCGGGAGATGGGAATCCAATGTGAGGTCGCGGCTCTCGATGACCCGCTGCTTCGCGACAAGATAGCTAAAGCGACAGGGTTCTACGTGCCCGGCGGTAACACCTTTAGGCTTTCCATGTCATTGCACAAGGCCGGCATCCTGAAAGCGATCGCCAAGGCAGTTCACGGCGGCGTCCCGTTCGCCGGCGCGAGCGCAGGCGCTGTGATCGCCGGACCGACGATCGCGACCACGAATGACATGCCCATCGTTGAATCGCCCATTGGTGCCCTTGACATCGTTCCGTTTCAGATCAACACGCACTACCTCGAGACGGCAGCAGTCGCCGGACAACCGATCGAGTCCCGAGACGATCGTCTAAAGGAGTACGTGCGCGAAACCAGCCGACCAGTGCTGGCCCTGTCTACTGGGACCGCACTGTCAATCTCCGAAGGAGCAGTTAACCTGTTGGGAGACAAGAACTGCAAGGTCTTTTTCTGGGACGCCACCATCGATGTGACGCCCGGGCCGATCGATCACGAGGTGCTAGTTCGACTCATGAGCGTTGGCAGACGCTGAACGTCGTCGCGGACCCGGTCGCGAAGGCCCTTCATTATCTGGCAGTGAAAGGGCGCCCTAGACAACGGGCTCCCATTGAACTTCTTGGCCTCAGTAGCGCAACCACCTCGGCAGACATTCCAGAGGTCGCAGCTACCGCAATCACCCTTCAGAAGGGCGGCATCTCTGTTCTCGTGCAAGGTGTCAGAGCCGAGAGGCCCGAGAATATGATCAGTGCAGACCCCGGGGACGACGCGCGCGTCAGGCTCAATCGCTAGCGAGTTTCGGGCGCACTCACAGGCCGCAGTTCGCTCGCCGTCGAGGAGGTACAACTCCATCGAATCGAGAATGGTGCCCTCCAGGCGAACAGACCGATCCGCGAGGCGTAGCTTGAACAGCAAGTGATAGAGAGCCACTATTGCCTCGATTTGGCGCAATGACAGCCACGTAGCGGACTGGTGCGCGAATCCAATCGACTTGATACCGAGTTCGCGCATCGCCCCGATGTGACGCTCGAAAATGTCCCGTGTTTCATCGCCGAATATCACCACGCTAATCGCAACCTCAGAGTCACCCGCAAGGCCGCGGATCGTGTTCTGTAGCCGAGCAGAGGAGATGCGCTTCCGATTCCTCCCGTCCTCGGAGACGTCAATCGAAAAGTAGAGCAAGTCGACCAGACCGGAAACTCTTGACAGGATGCGGGGGCTTGCCAGCGCCGTGCTGACCACCGTCCGATCGCACTTGGGATGGCTGCGAAGCATCTCCAGCAGTTTGATGGTGAACTCCAAAGCCGGCGGTTCAAGTGGCTCACCGCCAATGATCTCCACCGTTAGAGGAACGGGGGATCGCTCGAGTACATCCATGACCGCGCTCTCGACAGCCTGCGGGTTGGGAGTCGAGCGCTGCCCGAGCAGGGTGTTGTAACAGTAGAAACACCCTTTTGCGCAGTCATAGCTCGGGACGACCTTCAAGTAGCTCAGTCCGACTGGGAGATCCATGCGTTATGCCACCTCGGGCAATCCAATAGAGAAACGAAACTCAGCACGCGTTTGCCATTTGATTGCCTGGGCCTCTTCTGGACCCTTTGCAGCGACTAGACGAGCTGTAACAGCGTCCAATTCTCGCTGAAGAAGAGGCGCAACCCGATCACTCGTCTGCGACTGGGCGACCGTGCGGTAGACGACTACTTCGAGAACTCGGCAACTTAGCCAGCCGAAAAGGCTTGGATCGAACTTGACCGCCCGAAGGACGCCAAACGCCTCTCCTTGTACCTGCGCGGGAAGGTTCAACAGAAAATGGCAATACGTGGCCGCCGTCAAAGTGCTTAAGAAACCCGGGCCATCATCTCTTGTTGCCCAGATCATCCGTTCGAGCCTGGCTTGAATCGGGCCCGTGCCCGTCAGGTCAATGAAGACCTGAAGGGCTTTGTTAGATTCCCCGGGAGGCATAAGCCTGCTTTGGGCGTAGGCAAACTTGCAGATCGATTCCAGCTCGCGTGTTTGACGAATCTGACGCTCTCGTCGTACCTCCTCACCCCGGAAGTTGTACGAGTTGAGCGGGCTAACCACTGAGCGGAGTTGCAGTTGGGCGTACGAGATCAGATAGCCAACGTAGACGGCACGGCGAAACGGACCCCTGGATAGCCGCTCTCGAATGGCATAAGTCGATTGCAATCTGTCCAGCGATCGTTTCGAGGAGACGTAGCTGTCCACTACGCCGTCTGCGCTTCCAGACATTGCCTTGCGATACCGATCTACAGATATGGCTACAGGCACGCCCAGCCAAACTTGCGGCGTGCAGACTAAGGCCAACGGAACAATCAGCCAGTCGGGCATCGCGCTCCACAAGAACAGGCGAACCGCAACCATTACCACCAAGGTGATCAAGAGCGGCAATCCAAGCAAGAGCGCATACGAACGCGCTTCAGAGAGAAGGCTCACGCGCTCACAAGCAGGCTAGCTAGATTGGAGGTCGAGGAGGCGCAGGAGGCTGGTGCTGACTAGGGTCAGCGGCCGGCTGCCAGACCGCATGCGCCTGCTCGGAGTCTTGGGACGACTCGAGCACAAGGGCCAGTCCAGCGGCATATGCGCTGTCAAGGTCATCGTCCATGGCCAAAAGATACACGTTTAGCGCTGCTGCGGATAGACAATCCAGAAGAAGCCAATGCAGTCCGTCCCTGCGGCTGCCGGTTTATGAATAGCGCACTCGATGCGCTCGCGCCATCGGGCCCACCGATTGCTCGGCAATCCGCTCGAGGGCTCCGCTTCTGAAGGCACAGTGGCAGATCCCTGCACATTGTCGGCGATGCGGCGATACGTGAAGATTGCGACGTGACCCAACCTTCGGAATATGAACTCGCGGCGTGGGACGACATCCAACGATTCAAAGGGCGACCTCTATCGCGGGTGGCGAGGGGCGCTGGCCAGCAGGTGGCAGTCGGGGCCGAGGAGTTAAGCAAGCGTGCCGGCAAGTACCTGGAAGAGCACCCATCAGCCAAATCTGCCGTGTCTCGCGGGCAAGCCGGAGTCGCCAAGGCCGCTCGGGTCATGGGTGACGGCGCTCGCCAAGCCGCAAACGCAGTTCCCTCGGGAGTCACCGACTGGAGCAGTGCGGCACTCGAGTCGGTGCAGAAAACCGTCGGGCGGGCGTCGCGCTTGGGTCTTTCTTCCAAGCGCGTCGTTGCCAGACATCAGAAGCTCGGGCACGAGGTAACGTCCCTCTCAGACCTGCGTCGACTCGACCTCGAACAAATCGACGCCGTTCGCGGACGAGGAGCAACCTGGTACTACCCCGCCTTCGCGGCCCTTTCGGGCGCGGGCGCCGGGCTAGTCATCTCGGGAGGCGAACTGGTCACCGCTGCATCGGCAGGTGCTGCTGCGGCCCCATCCGGCGGAGTAATTGTCGGCGCATTCGCTGCCGACGCGTCTATCGTTCTGGGGCTCGCGTCCAGATCTGTCGGCCAAATCTCGCTTGCCTATGGCTACGACCCTGAGGTTCCCGCAGAGAAGTTGTTTGTGATGTCCGTGGTCAACGCCGGATCTGCGATCTCCGCAGCGACCAAGACCGCAGCGATGTCGGATACCTCCCGACTCACTCAAGCGCTCATCCGCGGTAAGACGTGGCAGGTCCTCGATAAGTCTGTGGTCACGAAAGTATCTAGTCAGTTCGCGAAGGCATTCGGATTTCGTCTGACCAAACAGGGGCTCGGCAAGGTCGTGCCGGCCGCGGGAATCGTCGTCGGAGGCACGCTCAACTGGACCACGCTCGAGTCCATCGTCGATACAGCGGATATGGCCTACCGCCGCCGCTTCCTGCTACAGAAGTACCCTCAGCTCGGCGACAAGCCCCCGACCACGTCAACCGGGGGTGACTTGGCCGTTGACTCCGTCCAGCCGGATGAGCCCATCAGTGTTTTGGACGAGCTCGTCGAGGCAGGTGGGCCCGACCTTCGCACTTCCGACGCCGACGAATAGGGCACCACTCACGGCCCAAGCATCGTGAGAATGCCGCATCCAGAGGCGCCCAGCACGCGTCCCGCGCTACTCGACCAGGTCGCGGGCCCATAGGCTCACCCCCATGGCAGCCGGCGCAGTGATGTACAACTTCGCGGTGCAGTTGGCCGACGTCGATCGCGGCGTCTACGACGACGTCACGCTGCGGGCCGCTCGGCATCCCTCCGAGACTGAGGCGTACATGATGACGCGCGTGCTCGCGTACTGCCTCGAATACGTGGAGGGGATCGCGTTCAGCGACGGGATCTCGTCCACCGACGAGCCGGCCGTGCTCGTCCGCGACCTCACCGGGCGGCTGACCACCTGGATCGAGGTGGGCGCTCCCGACGCGGACCGGCTGCACTACGCGAGCAAGCTCGCCGACCGCACGACGGTCTACACCCACCGCGACCCGGAGAAGGTGATCGCCGCGTGGGCCGGCAAGCGCATCCATCAGCTCGAGTTGATCACCGTGCAGAGCTTCGATCCCGGCTTCGTGGATGCCGCGGTCGCCGCGCTCGAGCGCCGCAACACGATGACGGTCACCGTGACTGACGGGCAGCTCTACCTCGACCTCAACGGGGAGGCGTTGAGCAGCGCCATCCATGTGCACCAGCTGGGGTGAGCCGAGCGGCGGCAGCTGGCCCCGGCTTGTCAGCGAGCGACGAGGCGATCGCTTCGCCCGTGCCATCGAGCGAGCACGCGATCCCCTTGGCTGATGGCGGCCACGCCGACGATCACCACAGCTCCGCCGATGAGTTCCAGCGGAAGCGGGAGCTCAACGAGCCAGACGAATGAGATCAGCACCGCGACTGCGGGGACCAGGTAGAGCAGCGACGTGGAGGTGACGACGGGGAGCCGAGCCACCGCGTACCCCCAGAGCACGAAGCCGACCGCCGACGGGAACACGCCGAGGTAGACGGCACCGAGCCACGCCTCAGGGCCGGCCGACACGATCGCCTGCCATCCGAACGGGACGAACGGGATGGTCATGATCGTGCCCGCCACCATGGCGTAGGTCGCCACCTCCAGGGCGGTGTACCGGCGAAGCAGCATCCGGGACAGCGGGTGGTAGACGCCCTGCACGACCATGGCGGCCACGACGATCCACACCGTGGCGGTGATGCTGAGCCCCGCCCGGGCCAGGCAGACCGTGACGACGCCGGCCAGCGCAACGACGCTGCCCAGAACTCGGAGCACCGTCAACTTCTCTCGGAATGCCACGACCGCGATGCCGACCGACACGAGCGGCGCCGCGGCAACGATGATGCTGGCTGTTCCCGCGGGTACGAAGATCTCGCCGGTGTTCAGGAGCAGCTGGTAGGCGGTCATCCCGAAGAACGCGGCGATGGTGATCAACAGCAGATCTCGCGCGGCGGGTCTGCGCACCTTGAGGAACGGCGCCAGAACGAGGAGGGCGACGGCCGCAACGATGAGCCGGATGAACGACAACCCGATCGGCCCGAGCTCTGGCGCGGCCACCCGGATCGCGGGAAACGCGCTCGCCCACAAGACCACAACGGCCAGCCCGGCCGCCACCACTTTTCCCCAACTCATAGCTGAAGCATGCAGCCCCGTTCGATTCACGTCTATTTACTTTTTGTTTGCTAATGGCTAAGTATGGCTTTGTGTTGGACGTCAGAAAGCTGAACATGCTGGCCGAGCTCGATCGTCTGGGCACGATCGCCGCCGTCGCGAAGTCGCTGAACCTCACCGCCCCGGGAATCTCGATGCAGCTCGCCGGGCTGGAACGCGAACTCGGCGTGCAGCTGACCGAGCGGCACGGACGACGCATCGTCGTGACGCCGGCCGGTCGCCTGCTCGCTCAGCACGGCAGCGGCATCGTCGACATGCTCGCCGTCGCCGAGATGGAGGTCGCCTCGCTCCGAGGCGGCATTGCCGGCACGTACCGCGTTGCGGCCTTCCCGACGGCGGCCCGCACGATCATGCCGAGTGCATGGCGAGCACTCGCGGACACCGAGGGGGGCAGCATCCAGCTCAGACTCATCGAGATGGAGCCCAGCAACGCGCTGCCCGCGCTGTCGGCCGGCGAGGTGGAACTCGTCGTCGCACACACCTACTCGAACATGCCGCCCGTCACCGCCCCGGGCCTGGTCGTGACCCCCATCGCGACCGAAGCCGTCCATCTGGCCGTGCAGGAATCGCAGTGGTCAGGCAACCGGGATCAGGAGGTGGCCCTCGGCGATTTCGCCGGCCACGACTGGATCGTGCCGGGTCGCGAGTGGAGCTGCTTCGACATGGTTCATCGCGCGACCGACCTCGCCGGGTTCGCGCCCCGGACCGTCGCCGAAGCGACCGACTTTCAGGTGCAGCTCGCGCTCGTTGCCGAGGGGGTCGGGGTCGCACTGATTCCCGAACTCGGCGCGACGCCCGTTCCCGCAGGAGTGGTCATGCTGTCGTTGCAGAATCCCGTGCATCGCAACGTCATCGTGGTCACGCGGCGGGCTTCGACAGGAGACCCGGGCCTTCTGCGGGTTCATCAGGCCATCGCGGATGCCGCGTCGCGTCGGCTGCCGGCCGCGGTTCTCGGCCCTCAGTAAACCTCAGGCGGTGTCCCCGTCTTCGTCGTTCGCGGTTGCTTCGATCCAATCGACGGCGTCATCGGGCAGGTAGTGGTGCGTCGCGTCGCTCTGATCGCCCCACCAGGCATCGGGGATCGCGGAACCGTTCGCACGCACGATCTCGTCGAGCGCCTCCGGGCTGAGGGCGTCGCCGTTGTGGGCGATCAGCCATTCCCGGGTCGTAGCGGAGAGTGACGGCCACAGCTGCACGATGTCCATGCGGGCAGTCTGGCACTGTGTCGTGACCCTCACCCAGTCGGCGCGCTCAGCCCCAGCCGCGGATACAGCACCGTGTAGCCCTCCTGCAGCCCGCCGTTCAGGGCGCCGAGCACGTGGCCGCCGTTGGGCACTTCGAAGTAGGTGGTCTTCCAGCCGGCGGCGGTGGTCGCGGCGTACACGGCCTTGGCCTGCGTGCGGTAGCTGCCGTCGTTCGAGCCCACCGTGAAGATGCCGTAGGTGTCGGGGTACTGGCGACCGGCGAGCTCGTTCAGCGGCTTGGCGGCGTCATAGGCGGCGCGGTTGCCGCCGAAGTCCGAGGAGAGCGTCGCCGCGGCCCGATCGGAGCCGGGGTACGCCTCGCCCGAGATGTCGAGCACGTTGCCCCAGATCTGCGGGTACTTGACCCCGAATGAGAGGGCGCACTCGCCGCCGTTCGAGTAGCCGGCGATGGTCCAGTGGGCGGCATCCTGCAGCACATGCAGGTGCACGCGGGCCCAGGCGACGACGTCCTGGGTGAGGTAGGTCTCCGACTTGCCGTGCCGCGCGGTGTCGAGGCAGAGGGTGTCGACCGAGGGGTTGCCGATCTGGTCGGCGACCAGCACGATCGGCGCCAGTCCATCGTGTTGCGCCGCGAACCGGTCGAGCACGGCCGCGTCGAACGAGGGATCGGGATTTCCGGGCTGGCCCATCATCATGATCACCAGCGGCAGGGCGGGCGGGTTCTTCGTGAGGGCCGCCGGCGGCAGGTACAGGCCGGCGGGGCGCGCCTTGAAACCAGAGATGGTGTTCGGGATGTCGACCTGACCCTGGGTGCCGGCCGTCGGCATCCCGGTGGGTGCGTGCCAGTTCGCCCAGAGCGCCCCACCGGCCAACAGGGTGGGAGTGGGCGTCGGCTTGGGTGTCACAACGGGCAGCGTGATCGTCGGGCGGGTCGAGATGCCGGCCACGTCGGCAACGGTGCGGTCGATGCCGAAGTCCGCGTTGATGCCGAGGTAGCACGCCGCGGCGAACGCGATGATCGCGACGACGGCGAACAGTCTGCGCCACGCCGGGCTGCGCCAGAAGCTCGCGGCCGCGACGCCGACCGCCGCGAAGGTCGCCGTGGCCCACAGGGTGGTCGTGAGGTCGAGCGCCACCCCGAAGGCGTTGCTCGTCGAAAGCACCCAGGCCAGCCCGGCGCCAAGGGCCGCGCCTGCCACCAGACCGATCGACGTTGCGAGCAGCCTGGATCGCGATGGCCGCCAGACAGCGAAGCCCACCACGGCCGCGGCCGCGAGCGCTGCGGTGACGAAGACCGCCACGGGCAGCGCGCCGGTCACCAGATCGAGACGCAGCACCGCGGTGGCGAGCGGAGAGAGGTGACCGGGGGTCCAGTTCTGAGCGGCGAGGAGGATGGCGACGACGAGCGCGAGGGCGAGAAGCACCCCGGAGACCGCGAGGGTGGGAAAAGGCGCGTGTCGGCGGGCGTGCCGGGGCGGGGTGCGCGATCCGGGCCGGCGCCGCTCCGTCATGGCGCAAGGCTGACAGGCGGCCCCTGGAAGACGGCTGGGGCGCGAGCGGTGGCGCCTGAGAGTCTTGCCAGCCTCGCTAGGCTGAGCACGCTGGGACATGTTCGAGAGGACACAGCACTGTGAGCGACGCGCGCGGCGATGCAGCCGATATCGGGCTGGTCATCCCCGACCTCGGCAACCCCTTCTTCCCGTCGCTCGTTCAAGCCGTCGAGCACGCGGCGCGCGCTCGGGGCGTCGGCGTGCTGATCGCCAACTCCGACAACGACGCGGCGATCGAGCACGACGCATTCCGGATGCTGATCGAGCGTCGGGTGGGCGCCATCCTGGTCTCGGCCACGCACGTCACCGACAGCGTCGCAACGATCACCGATGCGGCGCGGGTGGTTCCCACCATCCAACTCGATCGGATCGTCGCCGAGTCACTGCCCTGGGTGCGCGCCGATCAGGCGGCGCCGATCGCCGCGATCGTGACGCACCTGCGAGCGTCGCAGCGGCAGCATCTGGCGTTCATCGCGCAGCAGACCACCATCCCGACCTCTCAGGAGCGCGAGGCCGAGTTCACCCGGCTGATGGCCGAGGCGTTCCCCGACCAGCCGCTGCGGATCGTCAAAGAGGCGATGTCGCCCGAGATCGGTCGCGCCGCCGCCCGCGAGATCATGTCCACCTGGCCCGAGACCGACGCGATCATCTGCGCCAACGACCTGATCGCGGTCGGGGTGCTGCTCGAGCTCGGCATCCAGCCCGGTCGTCGCGAGGTCGCCATCTCGGGCTTCGACGACACCCTGCTCGCCCGCTCGCTGCGGCTCACCTCGGTGCGTCAGCCGGTCGACCAGATGGCGGATGCCGCGCTCGCCGCCGCGCTCGACCCGGCCGGGGTGCCGGCCGGCCTCGCGGTCGAGCTGCAGTCGGAGGTCATGCTGCGGTTCTCGACCGCCTAGCCGCGGCGCGTCGTCGGCGCCGGTCGGCCGCGATCCGGAACTCGAATGCCCGCACGTCGCCGGCCGACAGACTCACCAGGATGCCGATGTCGAGCATCAGGTTCGCGATCCACAGCGGCTTGTCGAGACCGACGACCGCGGGGCCGCCGAACAGGGCGACCAGAGCGCCGGCGAGGCTGAGCGCGAGGATCGCCAGGCGCGCGAGCGGCCGGCCCGAGAAGGTCAGTTGCGCCAGCGCGAGGTAGGCGACGGCGCCGAGGATGGTCGCGGTCAGCAGCGGTCCCCAGCCCGGAAGCGCCGGGGCGCCGACCAGAGCCGCGACCGCGGTGATCACGGCGACGAGCGCTCTCAGGGCGGTGAGCACGTAGCCGAGATACACGGTCGGCGGGCGGTCGATCCGGTTGGATGCGGCGCTGTCGAGCAGAGCCGTGGCCGGGCGATGCGTGGTCGGGGGTGGGCTGGGGACCGCGGCCGCGGCATCCTCGATGTTGGTCTCGGCGTCCAGGTGCGCGAGACCCACGATGGGTAGATCGCCGTCGGTCTCGATGGCGTCGCCGCCTCCGGTGTGGGAGTGGTATCCGGTCGAGAAGTGGCGGATCACCTGCACCTCGACGGCAGGATTCGCCGCGCGCAGCGTGCGCACGATGTAGTCGCGCTCGACGTCGGTGTTGCTGGCGATCTTGTGGGTGACCTGCAGGGTGAAGAGCGAGAGCCCGACGCTGCGGTCGTACGAGGCCGAGCCGATCCAGTCGACCGCGGCTCCGCCCGGCAGCCGCCAGCCGCGCGGCGCGCGCCAGAAGCGCACGTGGTGGCGCCGCGCCGGACTGGCGTTGACCTCCTGCTGGTAGGTGACATCCTGCACACGTCCGAACAGGAAGGCCGGGCTGACCGGCGCCTCGGCGTAGCTCCGGCGGCGCAGGGTCGAGGTGACGATCCGCAGCCCGCTTCGGAACCCGAGCCGGTCGGCGCGCACCCAGCCGGCGCGCGCCATCGCGGTGTGCAGCTGATGCTCCGAACCGCGCAGGGCGAGGTTCACCGGATCCCCCAGCAGCCCGTCGTAGAGCCGCGCGCGCCCGATGAAGTAGTCCGGCAGGTAGAGCAGGGCGAGCATGGTGTGGATGCGCGGCAGCAGCAGGTAGGCGACCAGCAGCCAGACCACCAGCACCAGCCATCCGTATCGGATGCCGTGGTGCACCAGCTCGTCGATCGTCAGCCAGACCAGCCACCCCGCCGCGACCGTCCCGACGAAGAAGAACAGCCCGTCGATGGCCGTCCAGATCGTGAACGCGCGGCGCCTCATAGTGGCTAGGGTCTCATCCCGGGGCGGGTGTGGAGGGTCGGGGCGCGGCATCCATCTGCGTGGGGCGGAGCAGCCGCCTACTCGGGCCCGACGTGCCCCGTCACGATCTCGCCGCCGCGCGCGTACCGCGCGAACACCACGCCGCCCGGGGTGACGGCCCCGTCGACCATGGTGAAGGCCACCGGCATCGTGCCGCGCGCGAAGAGCTTCTTGCCGCTGCCGAGGGTGATCGGGTAGATCACGAGTTGCAGCTCGTCGACCAGGTCGTTCTCGAGCAGCGTCTGGATGAGGTCGCCGCTGCCCCAGACGATCAGGTCGGCATCGCCGGACTGCTTCAGAGCGCGGATGTCGTCGACCCCGCCGAGGAAGACGGTGTTGGCCCAGTCGGATTCGTGTCGCGTCGTCGACACCGCATACTTCGTGACCTCGTCGATGCCCGGCCAGAAGTCGGCGTGCTTCGGCCAGTAGGCCTCGAAGATGTCGAAGGTCGTGCGTCCGACCAGGATGTCGCGGCGCTCCATGAGCGGGGCATACCGCCTCTGGAATTCGGCGTCACCGTAGCTGGCGGTCCACCCGCCGTACTCGAAGCCGCCCGAGGTGTCTTCGTCGGGGCCTCCCGGCGCCTGCAGCACGCCGTCGAGGCTGATCATGGAGATGACGATGATCTTGCGCATGGGGATCAGTATCCTTCGTTCGGTTTGTTGGTGGGGTGTTCGTCTCATCCACGAACGGGGTGGGGTGGATCGGACACTCGGTCGCGTCCCTTCCTCCACAGGCTCGGTTTTCAAAAGATCTTGTACTTTCGAACATGCGTTCGATGGCTGAAAATGGATGCATGACCCCCCTCTCCCTGCAACTCGCCGGCGCCGCGCGCGCCCTCGAGGCGGTCAGGGTCGAGGGGCTGGCCGACGTCGCCGACTCCGAACTGGTCGAGTTGATCGCCGCGTCGGCCGCGAACGAACGCGTGGCTCGCGCGCATTCGGCGATGCTCGCGGGCGAGTTGAGCCGACGGTCCGCGCCCGAGCTCGGGCACCTGGGGTTGGCGCAGCGCAGCGGTCATCGCACGCCGCAGAAGCTGATCCAGGCCACTACCGGAGCGGGCGCCCGCGAGGCCGCGGCCGCGGTGCGCGTCGGCGCGCTGGCGCAGACGCATCCCTGGCTCGGGTCGGTGGCCGAGGCGGTCGCCGATCGCCGGCTGTCGACCGATGCGGCGGATGCCATCCGCTCCGGCCTCGGAACGCCAAGCGACGACGTGCCCGCCTCCGTGCTCGCGACGGCGTCGGCTCAATTGCTGCAGGAATGCGTGTCGCTCGATGCCGACCAGGTGTTCGCGCTGGCGCGCGACACTCGAGACGAGTTGGATGCCGCGGGCATCGTCGACCGCGAACGCGCCGCGCGCGCCGCCCGCGAGTTGCGGGTGCACCGCCTGCGCGACGGGAGCGTGCGGGTGGTCTGGCAGCTCGATCCGCTCGAGGGGTCGGTGGTCAGCGAGATCTACGACCGGGCGACGTCGCCGCGGCGCGGCGGTCCACGGTTCATGGCCGACGCCGAGCGGGCCCAAGCCATTGCCGACGATGCGCGCAGCACCGAGCAGTTGGCATCCGATGTGTTCTTCGAACTTCTCACCGCCGGTGCCGAGGTCGAGCCGACTCAGTTGCTCGGTCGTGGGGCGCCGGCGGTGCGGGTCACGGTGACCGAGCGGCACCTCATCGCCCGCACCGGCCACGGCCGCCTGCAGCGCACGCAGCGGCCGGTCGCGATCGAAACGGTCGAGCGACTCGCCTGCACGCAGGGCACGGTGGCCGTCGTCTTCGACGATCACGGGCAGCCGCTCGACGTCGGCCGCGAGCAGCGCCTCTTCACGTCGCGCCAGCGCACCGCGCTCGCCGAGCGCGACGGGCGGTGCCGCTGGACCGGCTGCGACCGCCCGCCCTCCTGGTGCGAGGCGCACCACATCGAGCACTGGGCGCGTGACGGCGGTCGCACCGATGTCGCCGACGGCATCCTGCTCTGCAAGCATCACCACCTGCTGCTGCACGATCACCATTGGGAGATCGAGCGGCGCGGGCCCGCGCGTTCGGAGTACTGGCTGATTCCACCTCCCGACCATCCCGGTGCGCGGCCGACGTTGCTCGCCGGCAGCCCGAATGTGAGAGACCTGCTGGCCGGGTGAACGATCTGCCGGCCGGGTGAAAGACCTGCCTGGCGAAAGATCTGCCGGCCGGGCGAGACACCTGCTGACCGGGTGAGGCGCGGCGATTGGCGGTTCGGCCCAGCGCTACGCCCGGAGCCCCGCGAACACCAGGTCGAGCATGCGGCCGGTCTGCTCCGACCGGGGGAAGTCGTGTGACGCGAGGAAGACGCCGACCAGGGTGGTCGCGACATCCTCGGCCCGCACGTCGGAGCGCAAAGTACCGGCCGCGGCGCCCGCGTCGAGGAACTTCTGCAGGGTGTCGCTGATTCGCGCGTGCGTGTCGGATGCGGCGATCACGCCGGCCTTCGACAGGGCTCGCAGCGACTCGGCCATGCCGCGCTTGCGGGCGACGAACTGGGCGTAGTCGTCCATCCAGAGTCGGAGTGCGGTCGCCGGATCGTGCTCGGCCAACAGCTCGTCGGCGCGGGCGAGCACGGTGGCGAGGCCGTCGCGGTGCACCACCTCGACCAGCGCATCTCTGGTCGGGAAGTGGCGGTAGAGCGTGCCGATCCCGACGCCGGCGTCGCGCGCGATCGCCTCGAGGCTGACCTCCTTGGCGCCGGTCGCGAAAGCCGCGGATGCCGCCTCGATCAGACGCTCGCGGTTGCGGGCCGCGTCGGCGCGCGGGCGGCGGGAGACGGGAGGGCCTGCGGGCGTGGAGGGCGGGGCGGGCGGAGTCGTGGCGTCGGGCTCGGCGTCGGCGGCATCAGTGGCGTCGACGGCGTCGGTGGCGCCCGCGGCATCGGAGGCGTCGACGAGCTGCGAGTTCTCTGAACTCATAACCGGAGGCACCTCCGTTAATGCTATCGTCGGGCTTAACGGAGGGTCCTCCGCTCCCTCCAGTATCGCAAACGAGCAGCACAACCTGCAGTACCACCTGCAGCAAGACCTGCAGCACAAGGAGTAACGAATGTCTCAGAACACCCCACGACCCGGCGACGTCACCGCCCTGGCCGGTTACACGGTCGCGCGCGTCGGCTACGGAACCATGCAACTCGGCTCGCTGCCCGGTCATAGCGCGGTCGATCCGGAGAGCGCGGTGGGGATCCTGCGCCGCGCCGTCGAGTTGGGCGTCAATCACTTCGACACCGCCCAGTTCTATGGCGACGGATTCGCGAACCGGATGCTGCGGCAGGCCCTCGCTCCAGACGGCCACTACGCGGACGACATCGCAATCGTGAGCAAGGTCGGCGCCGTGGTCGGCTCCGGAGCGCGCGGCCTGGTCACCGCGCAGAAGCCGCACGAACTGCGCGCGCAGGTGGAGGCCAACCTCACCGCCCTCGGCATCGACCGGCTCGCCGCCGTCAACATGCGCCGCACCGATGTCGGCATGCTCGTCGCCGAAGACGACCAGCGGGTCGATCTCGACGACCAGCTCGCCGAGCTGATCGCCCTGCGCGACGAGGGCAAGATCGACGGCATCGGACTAAGCACCGTCACCCTCGAGCAACTGAGGCATGCGCTGCCGGCCGGCATCGTCACGGTGCAGAACTCCTACAGCCTGCTGCAGCGCGACGACGAGCCGGTCGTCGAACTGACGCAGCGCGAGGGAATCACCTACGCCCCGTACTTTCCACTCGGCTCGGCCTTCCCCGGCTTCCTCAAGGTGACCGAGGAACAGGCGGTTCGGGATGCCGCGGCCACCCTCGGCGTCACCCCCGCCCAGATCGGACTCGCCTGGCTGCTGCAGCACGCCCCGCACATCCTGCTCATCGCCGGAACCAGCAGCCTCGACCATCTCGTCGAGAACACCGCCGTCGGCGACATCCACCTCGACGCGGAGACCGTGGCGGCCCTGGATGGGCTCGCAGCGATCGACGGATCGGGGGTCGCGGCGTGAGCGGCGTGACTGCCCGACCCCGGGCCACCGATCCGACGCATCCTGCGGAGACCGCATGCTAGCTGCCCGTTACGACCGATTCGCCGGGATCGACGGGATCTATCTCGCCGACATCCCCGAACCGACGCTGGGGCCCGACGATGTGCTCGTCCAGGTCGAGGCCGCTGCGCTCAACCCGGGGTCGCTCCCGGCGCTGAACGGGGCGGCATTCACTCCGAACCGCGACCTCGCCGGCACCGTGATCGCCGTCGGCACGAAAGACGCCGGCTTCGCAGTGGGCGACCAGGTCTTGGGCTGGGTGCAGAGCTGGGATGCCCATGCGCCGCGGGTCGCGGTGCCATCCAGCCAGTTGGTGCCCAAGCCCGAAGCCCTGAGCTGGGATCCGGCCGGCTCGCTGTACACCACACCGATGGCCGGTGTCGGCGCCTGGAAGGCGATCGATGCCGGCGCCGGGGATCTCGTGGTGATCGCCGGCGCGTCCGGCGGCGTGGGGCTGGTCGCCGCTCAATACGCCATCAGGAACGGATCGCGGGTGATCGGTCTGGCCAGTCGTCGGCACTTCGACGGGCTCCGACACCTCGGGATCGAGCCCGTGCTCTACGGCGACCAGGAGGAGCACCGCATCCGCGCCGCCGCCGGCGACCAGCCCGTCACGGGGTTCATCGACGCGGTCGGCGGTCACTACATCGACCTCGCATTCGCGCTCGGCGTTGCACCCGAGCACATCGACACGGTCGTGGACTACGCGGCAGCCCGGGAGAAGGGCGTCAAGGCGCTCGGCACGCGGGACGCCGGTGGCCTTGCCGCCCTGAGCGAACTCGCCGAGCTCGTCAGTGCAGGAGGCGTGAGGATCCCGATCGGCGCCACGTACCCGCTCACGGATGTTCGCGAGGCGTATCGTGCACTGCGCGATCGACGCATCCACGGGCGAATCGTCCTGCACCCTCAGGTCAGTACGGCTGGCGGATGATCGTCCTCAGCTTCGATGGCTGGGTGCGACGCGGATCACTGAGATAGATCTCGTGGTGGTGCTTGGTCGTCCCCTGGAGGCGACCGCCCTGGTCGGCGATGAACGCATGAAGCCGCTCGATGGCCGGCCCCTCGCCCGAGAAGGGCCCCTCGTACAACAGCTGAGCCGCGCGGCCTTCGTCGTAGCTCTGCAACCGCACCTCGCCCAGTCCGTTCGGGCCCCGTTTCGCAGCCACCTGCTCGACGGCGTGCCTGAATAGTTCGGTCGTCACGACGGGCGGTTGCATGATCATCGCGGTCCAGAGCCAGTTGCTCTTGTCCGCCGTCGTGAACTCGCGCATGTCCTCGGCCCACCACAAGCCCTCGAGAGGCATCACCCCGAAGTCCTCGATCTGGTTCTGCTTGCAGATGAACTTGATCGCGTACGCCAGCGGGAACAGGGTCTGGATGGCGTCGGCGTACTCGGTCGAGGTGTTCGGGTCGCCGTGTCCGTCGATCATCACGAAGTTCATCGGAGGCACGTGTACGGCGACCAGCTGGTCGACCCTGCCCCCATAGAGAGTCCGAAGCTCCTTCTTGTAGTCGACCTTGTCCATGACGCCAGGCTCCTGCAGTTCGCGCTCGTCCTCAAGGGACCTTCGACTCCTGCGCCGGGCGCATCGTGGAGATTGACTGAGCGGCATGAAAGCACTCGTCTACCACGGTCCCGGCCAGAAGAGCTGGGATGAGGTCCCCGACCCGGTCATCAAGAACCCGACCGACGTCATCGTGCGGATGGTGGCGACCACCATCTGCGGCACCGATCTGCACATCCTGAAGGGCGATGTTCCCGAGGTCGCGCCCGGACGCATCCTGGGGCACGAAGGCATCGGCGTGATCACCGAAGTCGGCTCCGGTGTCACCCAGCTCGCGATCGGTGACCGCGTGATCCTCTCCTGCGTCAGTGCCTGCGGCTCGTGCGCGAACTGCCATCAAGGGCTGTACAGCCACTGCCTCAACCCGGAGGGCATCCCCGGCATCGGTTGGATCTTCGGCTACATGATCGACGGCACCCAGGCCGAGTACGTGCGCGTCCCGTTCGCCGAGAACTCCGTGTACAAGGTGCCCGACGGGGTGACCGACGCGCAGGGCATCCTGCTGTCCGACATCCTGCCGACGGGTTTCGAAATCGGCGTGCAGTACGGCAACGTGAAACCCGGTGACGTCGTCGCCGTCGTCGGATCGGGACCCGTCGGACTGTCGGCCGTGATGACGGCGCAGTTGTACGGGCCGGCCAAGGTGATCGCCATCGATCTGGATGACGCCCGCCTCGCCCGGGCGAAGGACTTCGGCGCGACCGACACCGTCAACTCCGGCGACGCGGACTGGAAAGAACAGGTTCTCGCTCTCACCGACGGCGCCGGCGTGGATGTCGCGATCGAGGCGGTCGGCGTGCCCGAGACCTTCACCATGGCGGTCGATCTGGTGCGTCCGGGTGGCCACGTGGCGAACGTCGGCGTGCACGGCAAGCCGGCCGAGCTGGCCCTCAACAAGCTGTGGATCCGCAACATCACCATCACGACCGGGCTGGTCAACACCAACACCTCGGCCATGCTGCTGAAACTGCTCGCTCAGCACCGGCTGCCGGTCGACAAGTTCGTCACCCACGAGTTCACCTTCGACCAGCTCGAAGAGGCCTACGAGGTGTTCGGCAACGCCGCGAAACACAACGCGTTGAAGATGCTCATCCACTGAGGCGAATGCCGACGGTGTCGGGATCGAGGTCGCGATCGAGGTCGGGATCGAGGTCGGGATCGAGGTCGCGATCGAGGTCGCGATCGAGGTCGCGATCGAGGTCGGAATCGAGGTCGGGATGGTGTCCCTCGAAGGTGCCCCTGGAGGGACTCGAACCCCCAACCCTTTCCTTAGGACGGAACTGCTCTTCCATTGAGCTACAGAGGCTGACCGGTCGATTCTAACGAGGGCGGCTCGGCGGCGCGTCGCGCCGACCGTGCAGCCAGGGTGGACCGGGTCACGCCGGCCGCGCAGCCAGGGTGGACCGGGTCGCCGAACGCGCAGCCAGGTCGGGTCGCGCCGGCGGCGCAGCCATGCCGAATCGCGCCGGCGCAGCCCGCGACATGACGGTGCCCCGGGCGCGAAACCCGGGGCACCGTGGTTCAGGCGAAGGCCGGCGGCCAGCCTCCTCGTCGTCGCGCACCCGAGGGGCGGCCCTGCGGCCGCCCGAGGGGCGGCGTGAGGCGCGCCTGCAGGCGCGGCAGTCTCAGCGACGAGCCGCGCGCACTCGGCGCTCGCCGACGGGGGTCCGGAGCGAGTGCGGCGGTCACGCGGTCACCTGCCGCTGGTCCTGGGGCGTGCCGGCCATCGCATCCTGCCCGCTGCCCCGCCGCTGTTCGCCGTTCACCCGCGCCACCGCGATCTTGCGCGGCTTGGCGCGCTCGGCCATCGGGACGATCACCGACAGCACGCCGTGCTCGTAGTTCGCGGTGATGTGCTCCACATCGACACCGTCACCGAGGGTGAACTGGCGCATGTAGCTGCCCCACGGCCGCTCGCGCGTCAGCCACTTCACCTGCTCGTTCGAGGGTCCGCGGCGCTCGGCGCGGATGGTCAGCAGCTGGCCATCGACATCCAGATCGACCGAGTCGGGGTCGATGCCGGGGAGGTCAGCACTGAGCACATACTGATCGCCCTTGCGGAACAGATCCACGGGCATCAATCGAGGAGCACGCGCCGTGTCGAAGACGCTGGACGCGAGTCGGTCGAACTGGCTCAGAACATCGAACGGATTGGACATGATCAATCTCCTTTCGTCACCGATTGCGATCACCGAGTGCGATCGCCTCTACCTGGTCACCGAATGAAGAGTCACACGAGGGTCCGTGCGACCCGATTCTGTTTTAGCACTCTCGAGTGTCGAGTGCCAATACCGTGTTGCGCGGCGCGGTCCCAGGCGGGCCGGAGCGGCGCCGACCGGTCCGGGGCGCAACTAACGCGCGCGCGCCGTCGAGTCGCACTCGCTCATCGAGGGGGGAGCCGCGACTCCACCAGTGCCGTCAGCCGTGCCACCTGGTCGGTGAGCACCGCGACCTCCGACTGGGTCTCCGACTCGGCTGCCTCCGCCTCTTCGGCGACGCGGCTTCCGAGTTGCTCGATCATCCAGCTGGCGAACGACGCGGCGATCACCCCGACGATGGCGAGCCCGCCGACCATGAGTCCGACAGCGATCAGCCTGCCCACCAGGGTGACCGGCACGATGTCGCCGTACCCGGTCCCTGTGATCGTCGAAGCCGCCCACCACAGCGCCGCCCAGATGTTGGTGATGGATGCGCCGCGAACGTTCTGCTCCGCATCCAACGCCGCCAGTGCCGCGACGTAGACCAGCAGGATGGCGATCGCGAAGGCATAGGTCAGGATCCGGCCGCGCAGCCGCCGACCGGCGACCCGGTGCGAGAACTGCATCACCGAGAGCAGCCGCATCAGCCGCAACGGACGCAGCATGGGCAGAGCGAGGATCGCCGCGAGATGGAGGTTGTGAGTGAACCAGTGCCAGCGCCGCTCGGCGAGGATCAGGTTCGCCAGGTAGTCGACGACGAACAGCGCCCAGGTGGCCCAGATGATGATGTCGAAGACGGTGGCGTCGCGCTCCGGCACATTGCCGATCACCTCGATCGAGTAGGCGACCAGGAATACGACGGCGGCGATCGCGAGCGGCCACTCGCTCACCTTGCGCCAGAGTTCGGGAGTCATGCACCGAATGCTAGAGCCCGGCTGCAAGAGCGCGTGCTAGAGAGCGGGGCGGTGCGACGCCGACGGGAGGCTATTTCGGCGGCGCGTACAAGTAGTAGGCGTCACCGGCGTTGATCACGCGGGTGCCGTACTGATGCTGCGTACCGTAGTTGTACTCCTCGATCAGCACCTGGCCGTCTTGGAGGATGCCATTGACGTATGCGACGTGATTGGCGCCGAACCAGGCCACCGCTCCGGGCACCGGCGTGGTCCCCGTTGGCCAGCCGTGCGCGAGCCAGGCACTCTTCCACTGGCGGGCGTCGCCACCGTTCGGGGTCAGCTGACCCCAGGTCCAGCGGAACGGGGCCGAGGGCGTGCCGGCATCGCGGTTCAGGCGCCAGGCGACGAAGTCCACGCACTCGCGGTAGTAGTAGCCGAGCGGCGAGAGACCGCCGCCCTGGTTGCGCGACAACTCGGCGAACCACGGGTAGTCGTCGCCCTTGGCCTTCGCGCCCGACTGCAGGTAGGCGGCGATGTTCTGCTCGCGCAGGGCGGCCGCGTACAGCGACCTCAGATCGGCGGCACTGGTTGCGGTGTACCCGTCACGGGCTGCGGCGACCACCTTGGATGCTGCGGAGTCCGCCACCGTCAGCTTCTGGGCCTGCACGGCCGCTGCCGCGTGAAGGGTGGCCGCATCGTTGTCCGCGTACGCGGGAATCGCGAGCACCGCGAACAGCCCGCCCACGAGCACCATCACGCCGACCCCGAACAGGCGCTGGCGCAGCGACTTGGCGTCGGCACCTGCCGATCCGGATGCGGCGCGACCGCGGGTCGACGCCGCGCGGCCGGCACGGTGCGCATCGGCGCGGGAGTCGACGCGGCGGGAGTCGGCGCGACCGCTGCCGCGCGCCCCGCTCCGAGCGCCGCCGCGGCCGCGGGACGTCGGCCGAGCGGTCGGACGGGCCGGTGCGGCGTGAGTGCGACGGGTGACGAGGAAGGGGTCGTCGGCCGCCGCTGCCGTGGCGGCACCGACGGCGGGGGCACTGGCGGCCGGGGCACCAGCGGCGGCGGCACCAGGAGCGTGGGCCGCGGCCGCGGCGTCGACGTGCCAACTGGGCACGGTACTGGGCACGATACTGGGCACGATCGGAACCGGGGCGCTCTGCGGGACCACATAGCGGGCGACCGGGGTCGCCAGCTCGGCGGCGACCTCGACGGCCGGGATGGCCTGTGTGGCACCCAGGTCGCTCGTGAGTGGGGCGCTGGTCACGTCTCCGAGCAGCGGGAACAGCGACGCGATCCCGTCGTAGGCGGGTGCGGCGGGCGCCTGAGGCACGGGAGGGGCGGTCGAGGCGGCCGCGGCATCCATCGACAGGATCCCGGCAGCGCGAGCCTCACGACGCGATGCGTAGAGAGGTGCGCCGGCGGGCGCCGGGCCGACGGCCGGGTTTTCGGGTGCACTCGAATCCGGCGGTGCGGACTGGGGAAGTGAAGGGTCCGTCATCCCGCCGAAGAGAAATCCCAAGCCGTCTGGAATCTCGCGTTCCGTCATGAAGCCTCCGGGTTTGCGACCCGACCGAGCCTAGGCGAGTTGCCGCCGAATGTCACGTTGACATAACGGCCCGTAACCTGGGGACACCGCGATCCCATGCTGAGAAAACGCTCACGCCGCGGGGGCGAGGAACTCTTCCCACTGCGGAAGCGCGCGCTCCACCCCGCGCACCAGCCAGGCGGTGCCGTGCGGCGGGCGCGGGATGTGCCGCAGCGACCAGCCCATCTCGTGCGGCGTGCGGTCGCCCTTGATGTTGTTGCAGCGCAGGCAGCAGGCGATCAGGTTCTCCCAGCTGTCCGCCCCACCGCGCGAACGCGGGATGACGTGGTCGATCGTCGAGGCTGACCCGCCGCAATACCCGCAGCGCTGCGAATCGCGGCGCAGCACCCCGCGGCGCGAGACCGGCACGGCGCGACCGCTCGGAATGCGCACGTAGCGGCGCAGCAGGATGACCGACGGGCGCTCCCACTCCCCCGACGCGCTGAGCACCGGATGCTCGTCATCGCTCGCGATGATCGAGGCCTTGCCGTCGAGCACGAGCACGATGGCCCGTTTGAACGACACGACGGCGAGCGGCTCGTAGCCGGCGTTGAGTACCAGGGTTCGCATGGCGGTTCCTCTCGAAGGCGCCCGCACGGCTTGCGGGCATTCGACACCCCGGCATCAGGCCGGATCAAGAGGAGGGGCAGACGAAAAAAGGCGCCGTCGCGAACGACAGCGCCTAGTTGCTCCGGACGCGACAGTGCACGACCGGCCGAATGCTGCGCCGTATGAGGAAGACCGCACGCGCATCCATGGTGAGGATGCTGCCCGAGTTCCGCATGGTGGCTCTCCCGAAATCCGTGATACCGAGAGCACCAGGCTACCCCGAGTCCGGCCCGAGCCCGGTCACCGTCGGGTTACGACACGATGGTCGTTGCCGGTCGCGCAGCGACCGCGTCGCGTATCCAGACCTGCGATACAGGACTCAAATGCCGTAGCGGACGAACCAGTGGTTGGCGGTGTAGATCTCGTGGATGCCCACCGTTCGGCCGGGCATCGGAGCGTCGATCATCAAGTTGCCGCCGAGGTAGATGCCGTCGTGGCCCCCGCCGTCCATGATGACCAGGTCGCCAGGAAGCGCCGCGGATGCCGCAATGGCGGTTCCGCCGGAACTCTGACGTGACGCCGAGTGCGGCAGTGCCACGCCGAACTGCGCGTAGACGTACTGGACGAAGCCCGAGCAGTCGAAGCCGGCCGGCGACGCCCCGCCGTAGACGTAGGGCACGCCGATGTACTGCTTGGCGACCGCGACCACCTGGTCGAGGCTGAAGTTCGGGTACGGCGGGTTGGCGAGCAGGGCGCGCACGCTCGGGCCGCGATAGGCCAGCATCGCGGCGCGCAACTGGGCGCGCTTGAGCTCGGCCTCGGAGGTGGCCGAGAAGGCGTCGCGGCCGGTGGCCGCCACCGGGGCGTCGGCTGCGACCGACACCGTCTGGGCGTCGGTGGTCTTGAGCTGTTCGAGCTGGGCGGTCGCATCGCCCGCGGCCGCGGAGGCGGCCGCAGCATCGGAGGACGGGTTGTGCGCCGCGTACGCCGGAAGGGCGACGGTGCAGAAGATGGCCGGAACCGCCAAAGCCATGACGGTCAGATTCAAGCCGATGCGGGGTGAAGTGGTGGGGCGAGTTGTACCTGAGAACAAGAGTTGAGCTCCTGCGCCTCGGCGGGCTAGGTGTGCCGCCCCATCCCTGTCGTATGTCACGTCGTGCCGCAGAGGATGGGTGAACGAGACGCCCTGCGGTACGGCCTCCGACCGGCTTGCGTGGTCGAGAGGACTTGACGACCATACGTGAGCGTCCGCGGATGCGCCAATCGAGCGCGCCGTCCGTGACGAGAATCGACCCCGGACTGGGGGTGGAGGAGTGGGGGAGAGTCAGGCGGCGACGTACACGTGCACGGCGACCTCGTTGGGCAGCTCGAGCCCGTCGCCATGCCCGTCGACCTGCAGAAGCACGTACGAGCCGACCGCCGAGATGGTGACCTTCGCGCCGGGCACCACGCCGGCCGCAAGCAGCTGGGTCAGCAGCTCGGGCTCGAACTGCACGGGCTCTCCGAGGCGGCGGATGGTGCCCTCGACCGGTCCGGTCTCGTCGGCGACCCGAGCCACGAGGTTGATGACGCCCTGCAGGAACGGCGCGGCCAGCGGGTCGCCCAGTTCATCCAGGGCCGGGATCGGGTTGCCGTACGGCGACTCGGTCGGGTGATCGAGCAGCACGAGCAGGCGCCGCTCGACCTCCTCGCTCATCACGTGCTCCCAGCGGCATGCCTCGTCGTGCACATATGCCCAGTCGAGGCCGATCACGTCGGCCAGCAGCCGCTCCGCGAGCCGGTGCTTGCGCATGACGTGCATCGCACGGCTGCGGCCCTCGGCGCTCAGCGACAGGTGCCGATCGCCCTCGACGTGCACGAGGCCGTCGCGCTCCATGCGCCCGATGGTCTGGCTCACGGTCGGACCGGAATGCCCGAGGCGCTCGGAGATGCGCGCACGCAGCGGCACGATCCCCTCTTCTTCGAGGTCCAGGATCGTCCGCAGGTACATCTCGGTCGTATCGACGAGATCGGTCATCGTTGCTCCCAGGGTGGCCGCCGGACTCGGTCAGCCTACCGGCGGGGGTCACACTTCGCCGTCGGAGCGAACAGCTCTCCTGGCCTCGGTACGCTTGACCCGTGACGCTCGAGATCCCCGCAGACCTCCTTCCCGTCGACGGCCGCTTCGGATGCGGCCCCTCCAAGGTCCGGCCCGAGCAGCTCGCGCATCTGACCGCTCACGCAGGGCTGCTCGGCACCTCGCACCGCCAGGCCCCCGTCAAAGACCTGGTCGGCCGAGTGCGGGGCGGACTGGCTCGGCTGTTCCGACTGCCTGAGGGCTATGAGGTGCTGCTCGGCAACGGCGGCTCGACCGAGTTCTGGGATGCGGCCGCCTACTCGCTGATCGAGAAGCGCGCCGAGATGCTCACCTTCGGCGAGTTCGGGGCCAAGTTCGGCCAGGCTGCCGCGGCGCCGTTCCTCGAGGCTCCGCACCTCATCACGGCTCCCGGCGGATCGCGCAGCGAGGTCGAGGTGCTGCCCGGCATCGACGTCTACGCCTGGCCGCACAACGAGACATCCACCGGGGTGATGGCCCCCGTGAGGCGCGTGCATGGCGACGACGGGGCGCTCACCGTGATCGACGCCACCAGCGCCGCCGGCGGCGTCGACTTCGACGTGACCGAGACCGACCTCTACTACTTCGCGCCGCAGAAGAACTTCGCCAGCGATGGCGGGCTGTGGTTCGCGCTCGTGTCGCCCGCCGCGATCGAGCGGATCGAGAGGGTGAGCGCCTCGGACCGCTACATCCCCGAGTTCCTCAGCCTCAAGAACGCGGTCGATAACTCGCGGCTCGAGCAGACGCTGAACACCCCGGCGATCTCGACGCTGCTGCTGATGGAGAACCAGATCGACTGGATCAACGGCAACGGCGGTCTCGCCTGGGCCGATGCCCGCACGCGCGAGAGCAGCGGCATCCTGTACGACTGGGCCGAGGCCAGCGACGTGGCAACCCCCTTCGTCGCGAACCCGGAGCACCGCTCGCAGGTAGTCGTCACGATCGACTTCGACGACAGCGTGGATGCCGCAGCCCTCGCCAAGACCCTCCGCGCGAACGGGATCGTCGACACCGAGCCCTATCGCAAGCTCGGCCGCAACCAGTTGCGCATCGCGACCTTCGTCGCGATCGAGCCGGATGACGTGCGAGCCCTGACGCGGGCGATCGACTTCGTGCTCGAGAACAGCTAGTCGTTCTTGGTGGTCGAGTAGCCGCGAAGCGGCGTATCGAGACCCCGCTGGCCGAGATCTAGTCGAGACCCTGCGATGGGTCGGCCAGGATGACCGGCTTCGGGATGACGGGGTCTGGCGAGCGATGCAACCGCACCGCCGAGTTGATGTAAAGAACCGCAAGCACCACGTTCTCAACATCGTCCACCACCGCGGACACGGCGCCGACAGCGGTTGGGGCGTGCCTCGAGGTGAGGGATCCGACAATGCCGAGCGCGGTGACGAAGAAGAAGACCACCGCCAAGACGACAGCGGAACGAACGGTCCCGGTCATGCGCCAGGGAGCTCGCGGCGGCTGGATCGGCTCGTCAGCGCCTCGGAAGGAGCGGACGGCGACGAACACGAAGGCGATGAATGCCAGGTTCCCCACCGTCGCCCGCACCGGTTCAGGCGTTGACGGGGGAATCGCGACGCTGAGCAGCACGCCCCAGAGCACGTACGCCGCGAAGTACAGCAACTTGAACCGCGTGCGCACGATCCGCAGCGGCACGTCCCAGGTCTGCATCCCGCCTCCTGGACACATGCAATCAGATGGCGCACGATCTGCGCTCTAGGCTGGGCGCATGCGCCTGTGGCTGAAGGACTCGGAGCGCCGCCCCGATCCCGCGCCGGTCAGGACGGATGACCGCAAGGTCGTTCTGGTCGGCCTCGTGCTGTGGCTGGTCGCGCTCGGCGGACTACTGCTGTTTCTTCGCCCGCTGCTTGCGGACGGGCGCGGCTGGTGGCTCTGGACCGTCCTCATCGGGCTCGGCATCGGGCTCATCCTGCTCGTCTACGCCCACCGCCGCCGGCATCAGCGCTAGCTCGTCCGACTCGAAGTCGATGCCGTCGTCCGGGTCGTCGCCGAGGTCGTCGTCGCCGTGCTCGTCGTCGATCTCGTCATCGTCGTCATCCGGGTCGTCGTCATCCGGGTCGTCGTCATCGGAATCGTCATCGTCTGAATCGTCATCCGTGGCGTCGCCGCCCGCCGCCAACTCTCCCGCGGCGATCGCGGCTTGCGCAGCCTTGTAGTCCTCGAGGCGGTCGGCCCACGGCACCCAGTCGGGCGCCACCAGCGCGCCCTCTCCGGGCAGCAGCTCGGCCTCGAGCACGGTCGGATTCTCGAGGTGCCCATCCTCAGCGATCAGCTGGGCGACACTGACCGTCCAGAACCAGTCCGGGTAGCCGAGCATCGCCGAGGCGAACCGGATCGTGGTGACGCCGTCGCCGTCTGTCTGCTCCGAGACCAGCGCGCCGATGTCGGACTCCGGCGTGATCTCGAGCAGAGCCGCGCGCGCGACGTCGACCGCGGTGCTGCTCATGGCCTGACGCGCTGAGTTCTCAGGCACTGAGTCTCACGCATCCAGGTCGTCGGCGACCTTGCGCAGCACGGCCGCGATCTTCGAGCCGTGCGTCTTGTCGGGGTAACGGCCGCGGCGCAGTCCGGCGCCGATCCCGTCGAGCAGTTTCACCAGGTCTTCGACCACGATCGCCATGTCGTCGGCCGAGCGCCGGGTCAGCTTGCTGAGACTCGGGGCCGGGTCGAGCACCCGCACCGAGAGCGCCTGGGCGCCCTTCTTGCCGTCCGCGATGCCGAACTCGAGTCGGCTGCCCGCGCGCACGACCGTGCCCGCCGGCAGCGCCGAGGCGTGCAGGAAGACCTCTTGGCCGTCATCGGATGCGATGAAGCCGAAGCCTTTGTCTTCGTCGTAGAACTTGACCTTGCCGGTGGGCATGGGGACCTCTCCTATGGGTGCTGGACATCGGGCCGGGGCGCTGGCCCTATCCTGGTGCTGTGGCAGAGAACACCCGTGTGCCCCTCAATCGTATCGAACGCGTCCTGGCCTTCGTGATCGGTTCTCTCGTGGGCGTCTCGATCCTGTCGATCGTGGCGATCCTCATCGGCCGCGCATCGCACCTCGACCTCACCACCGGCGCCTGGCCGGCGGCGGCCGTGCTGCCGTTGATCGCCCTCCCCCTCGTGGTCGTTCTGCTCATCGTCTTCCTCGTCATCAGCGTGACGCGCCGCAGCCGTCTCGCGCGCGATGCCGGCTAGCAGCGGATCCGCACTCGCGCTGGCCGGCCGGCTGCGCGCCCTCGACGATGACGCGCTCGCGCGCCTGGTGACCGAGCGCGGAGTCCGGCAGCAGGGCATCCGCGACTTCTTCGATCTCGCCGAGGCGCTGCTCGACCGCGCCTCGGTGCAGGCGGCACTGCAGCGGCTCGACCGTCCCACCCTGGCCCTCATCGCGGTCGCGGGCGAACTCGCCGCGACCAGCGGGGCTCCGACCGCCGCGCAACTCGCCGCCGCCCTCGATGCGACGCCTGCCGAGGTGGCCGAGCGCACCGCGGTCGCATCGGGGGTCGGGCTGCTCGGTGAGGAGTCCGGGCATTTCGCGCCCTGGGACGCCGTCGTCGACCAGCTGAACGCCTGGCCGGCGTTCGGCCTGCCCTCGCGCGCCGAACTGGTCAGCAGCACGCCGCCCGCCGCCCTGGAGCGGGTCAGCGAAGCGGATGCGCGCTTCGTGGATCGCGGGGCCGGCGATCGCGCGTTCGGCACCCTCACCGCGGTGACCGAACTGGTGCTCGCCCTGCGCGACGAGCCGGCCCGCCAACTCGCGCGCGGAGGCGTCGCGCTGCCCGACGCCCGCCGACTCGCCGCAGCGACCGGGTTCGAGAGCGACGAGGTCGACCTGCTGCTCGACATCGCCTCACGGGCCGGCCTGGCACAGCTCGACGGCGGGGCGTGGACGGCGAGCGGGTCGGCGACGGCCTGGCTCGACGGGTCGCGGCTCGAGCGCTGGGCCGGGCTCGCCGACGCCTGGCTCAAGCGGCTCCCCGACGAGCTGCGCGCGGTGCTGCGCGATCGCGCGCATGCCGTCTGGGGCGAGGGGCTGACCGACTTCGTGCAGTGGCTGTTCCCGGCGGGGGGCGAGTGGATCCGCGAGCGCCTCACCTCGGTCGCTCGCGAGGCGGAGCTGCTCGGGCTCACCGGCGGATCGACGCCCTCGACGCCCGGGGCGGCGCTGCTCGTGCAGGGGGCGGATGCGGCATCCACCGCCATGGCCGCGCTGTTCCCGCCCGAGGTGGACCAGGTCTACGTGCAGCACGACCTGTCGATCATCGCGCCCGGGCCGCTGGTCGCGAGCGTCGACGCCCGGCTGCGCGGCTTCGCCGAGGTGGAGGCGCGCGGGGTCGCGTCCAGCTACCGGGTGACGGGCGCCAGCCTGACCCGGGCGCTGATCGCCGGGGAGACTGCCGACGAGATCCGCTCGTTCCTCGGGACGATCTCGCTGACCGGCATCCCGCAGCCGCTCGACTATCTGCTCACCGACACCGCCGCGCGCTTCGGCTCGCTCCGGGTGGGGTCGCTCGACCCCGGCGCGGCAGAGCCGGGCAGCCGGGAGTTCGGGATGTCGAGCTATGTGCGGTCGGGCGAGACCGCGATCCTGCGCCAGGCCGCGGTCGACCAGGCCCTCGCGCCCATCGCACTCGCCCCGGACGGCGACCACCGGCTGCTCTCGCGCTTCGATGCGGCGCTCGTCTACTGGACCCTCGCCGATGCCCGCTACCCGGTGGTCGCCGAGGATGCGGCCGGGAACGTCGTCGAACTGCGCCGCGAGCGCCGCGCCGGGGCCGGCGGAGCCGCCGGTGACGACACGGCCGCGATCCTGATCGCCCGGGTGCGGGCGGTCTCGACCGCGACGCCCGAAGACACCGGCGCCGCGTGGTTGGCGCGCCAACTCGAGTCGGCGGTGAAGAACAAGGCGGCAGTGATCGTCGAGGTCCGGCTGCCCGACGGCACGCAGACCGAGTACCACCTCGAGCCGGCCGCCCTGGCGAACGGACGCCTCCGCGCCCGCGATCGCCGGGCCGACATCGAGCGCACCCTGCCCCTGTCTAGCATCACGGCGGTGCGCGGGGCCTGACCCGGCTTGGCGGTCGAGTAGCCGCGCCGCGGCGTATCGAGACTTGGCGGTCGAGTAGCCGCGTAGCGGCGTATCGAGACCAATGGCCGACGGTCTCGATACGCGCTTCGCGCTACTCGACCACCGAGGAGAGTGGGTCTCGATACGCGCTGCGCCCTACTCGACCACCTCACCGCCGACCAGCAAGTAGGCTCGAAGGTTGTGAACGGACCCTTGATCGTGCAGAGCGACCGCACCGTGCTGCTCGAAGTCGCCCACCCGCAAGCGGAAGAGGCGCGGCACGAACTGGCGGTCTTCGCCGAGCTCGAGCGGGCCCCCGAGTTCGTGCACACCTACCGCATCACGCGGTTGGGGCTGTGGAACGCTCGCGCCGCGGGCCACACCGCCGAGGCGATGCTGAAGACGCTCGACGACTACGCCAAGTTCCCGGTTCCGCAGTCGGTGTCGATCGACATCACCGAGACGGTCGGACGCTACGGCCGTCTGATCATCGACCGCGATCCCGAGGTCGACGGCCAGCCCGGCGAGCTGATCATCACCGCGACGGATCCCGCCGTGCTCGCCGAGATCACTCGCAGCCCCAAGGTCGGCCAGTTCCTCGGCGTGCGGCGCACCTCCACGGAGTGGACGCTGCTGCCCTGGGCGCGCGGCCAGGTCAAGCAGGAGCTGCTCAAGCTCGGCTGGCCCGCCGAGGACCACGCGGGATACACCCCCGGCACCCCGCACGACATCGAGCTCAATGACGCCGACGGCTGGGCGCTGCGCCCGTACCAGGAGCAGGCGATCGACAACTTCTTCTCCGGCGGCTCCGGCGTCGTCGTGCTGCCCTGCGGCGCGGGCAAGACGCTGGTCGGCGCCGGCGCGATGGCGCGCGCGGACACCACCACGCTCATCCTGGTGACCAACACCGTCAGCGCCCGCCAGTGGCGGGCCGAGCTGCTCAAGCGCACCTCGCTGACCGAGGACGAGATCGGCGAGTACTCGGGCCAGGTCAAAGAGGTCAAGCCGGTCACGATCGCGACGTACCAGATCCTGACCGCCAAGCGGAAAGGCGAGTACGCGCACCTCGCCCTGCTCGACGCGCTCGACTGGGGGCTGATCGTCTACGACGAGGTGCACCTGCTTCCGGCGCCGGTGTTCAAGCTGACCGCCGAGCTGCAGGCCCGCCGTCGCCTCGGGCTCACGGCGACGCTGGTGCGTGAAGACGGCCGCGAGTCAGACGTGTTCTCGCTGATCGGCCCGAAGCGCTTCGATGCTCCGTGGAAGGAGATCGAGGCGCAGGGCTTCATCTCGCCGGCGTCTTGCTACGAGGTGCGGATCGACCTGCCGCAGCAGGAGCGGCTCGAGTACGCGGCGTCCGCCGACGACGAGCGCTACCGGCTGGCGGCCACTGCGCCCGCCAAGCTCGCAGTCGTACGCGAACTCGTCGCGAAGCACGAGGGCGAGCGCATCCTGGTCATCGGGCAGTACCTCGATCAGATCGACGAGCTCGCCGACGCCCTGCGCGCCCCCAAGCTGACCGGCGCCACCCCGATCGACGAGCGCGAGCGGCTGTACCAGGAGTTCCGGGATGGCACGACCAAGGTGCTCGTGGTGAGCAAGGTCGCCAACTTCTCGGTCGATCTGCCCGAGGCGACGGTCGCGATCCAGGTCTCGGGATCGTTCGGCTCGCGCCAGGAGGAGGCCCAGCGCCTCGGTCGCCTGTTGCGCCCGAAGGAGAGCGGACTGCCCGCCAACTTCTACACGCTGGTGGCTCGCGACACCGTCGACCAGGACTTCGCGCAGAACCGCCAGCGCTTCCTCGCCGAACAGGGCTACAGCTACACGATCCTCGACGCGGACTCGCTCGACCGGGCCGCCTGAGACCGGGCCGCCTAGACGATGTCCGATCCGATGCCTCCGCAGCCCCTGCCCCGCGTCGCCCCGTTCCGGATCGACATCCCGCAGAGCGAGCTCGACGAGCTGCGCCGGCGCATCCTCGCAACGCGCTGGCCGGATCGGATGGCCGACGACTGGTCGCTCGGAACGGCACCCGACCAGCTGCGCCGACTGCTCGAGCACTGGGGCGGGGACTACGACTGGCGGGCGGCCGAGGCCCGGCTCAACGCGATCCCCCAGGTGCAGGTGACGGTGCCGGTGCCGGTGCCAGTGCCGGATGCCGCCGGCATCCGCGTGCACGCGCTGCGAGCCGGGACGCCGGGCGCGACCCCGTTGCTGCTGATCCACGGCTGGCCGGACAGTGTCATCCGCTTCGAGCAGGCGCTGCCCCTGATCACCGAGCGGTTCGACATCGTGGTGCCGAGCATCCCCGGTTACGGCTTCAGCGCGATCCCCCCGCAGGCGTTCGGCCCCACCGCGGTCGCCGATGCGTTCGCCGAGCTCATGGCCGCGCTCGGTCACGAGCGGTTCGTCGTGCACGGTGCCGACATCGGCTCGTCGATCGCGCAGCAACTCGCCCTGCGGCATCCGGATCGGGTGAGCGCCCTGCACCTGGGCGAGGTGCCGCTGCGCATGGTGCGCACCCTCGACCCGGCCGACCTCGACGACGCCGAACGGGAGTTGCTCGGACGGCTTCAGGCCTGGGATCTCGCCGAGGGCGCGTACTCGCACCTGCAGCGCACCAAGCCGCAGACCCTGGCCGCCTCACTGAACGACTCGCCCGCCGGGCTGGCCAGTTGGATCCTGGAGAAGTTCCAGGCCTGGAGCGACTGCCAGGGCGATGTCTTCTCGCGCTTCACCCTCGACGACCTGTGCACCAACCTGACGATCTACTGGGTCACGCAGACCGCGGGCTCCGCGGGGCGCTACTACGCCAACACCCGTCTGGACACCTTCGACAACTCGCGGGTGTCCGCGCCGACCGGGGCGGCGCTGTTCCCGAAGGACATCCTGGTGGCACCGCAACGAACCGCGGAGCGCTGGTTCAACGTGCAGCGCTGGACCGAGATGCCGGCCGGCGGCCACTTCGGTCCCTGGGAAGAGCCGCAGGCCTGGGCCGCCGAGCTGATCGCGTTCGCCGACCAGGTCGGGGTGTGATCGGCGGCTAACGCCGATACCGCAGCAGCAACTCGCTGCCCGAGCTGAGCACCTCGACCAGCTGCATGTGCCGAGGCGTGGTGCCTGCGCCGTGCGCGATACGCATCGCGTCACCCGAGTTCAGCTGCGGGGCGACGGTCAGGCAGAGTTCGTCGACCAGGTCAGCCGCCAGCAACGAGCCGAACAGCGAGGGGCCGCCCTCGCAGAGCAGCCGGGCCAGTCCTCGCGCTCGCACCGCCTCAACCGCGGCGGGCAGATCGACCTGCTCGTCACCGACCGCGATGACATCCGACACCGCGTCGAACCGGGCCCGCTCCGCCGCGAACCCCGGCGCTGCTGTTGTGATGATGACCGGTCGCACGCGCGCCTCGGTGAAGATCCGCGACGCCGGATCCAGGCGCAGCGAGCGCGACACGATGACGAAGACCGGATGCGGGCTCATCCCGTGCGCCGTCCGCCAGGCGACCGAGGCATCCGACACGCGCAGCGGGCCGTAGCCCTCGATCCGAACGGTTCCGGCGCCCACGATCACCGCGTCCGCGACGCGCCGGAGCAGCTCGAAGCGGCGCTTGTCCGCCGGTCCCGACATCCCACCCGAACGTCCGTCGACGGTCGCCGCGCCGTCGATGCTCTCGACGAAGTTGACGCGCAGGCCGCCGTCCGACCCGGGCGTTCCGGTCAGCTCCGCCACGAGGTCCTCGTCGCCGAGGTCGGGTGCCGGATCGGGCCAGAGCCGGTCGATGCGCGCGGTCACCGGTTGTGCTTCTCCCAGGCCGGCTCGCGCATCCCGAGGATCGCCTCGGTCATGCGCACCGCCTCGACGGTGGCGGGTACGTCGTGCATGCGCACGATCCGCGCCCCCTTCATGATGCACACCACAGCGGCCGCCAACGAACCCGCGAGTCGCGCCCCCTGCTCGCGGTCGATGCTCTCGCCCACGAAGTCCTTGTTCGACACCGCGGCCAGGGTCGGCAGGCCGATGGCGACGATCTCGTCGAGGCGCCGGGTCAGCTCGAGCGAATGCCGGGTGTTCTTGTTCAGATCGTGCCCGGGGTCGACCACCAGCCGCTCCAGCGGGATGCCGCCCGCCACTGCCACCGCCACCTTCTCGCGCAGGAAGTCCGCCACCTCGGTCACCACGTCACCGTACTGCGGACTCGGATGCGCCGAGCGGGGCGGCTGCAGGCTGTGCGTCAGCACCAGGGTCGCCGCGCTCTCGGCGATCACCCGGACCAGGTCGGCATCCCACAGGCCGCTGGTGTCGTTGATCACGGCCGCGCCGGCCGCGATCGACTGCCGGGCGACCTCGGCATTGTGGGTGTCGACCGAGATCACCACGTCGGATGCCGCGGCCACCGCCTCGACGACCGGAACGACCCGCGACAGCTCCTCCTCCAGGGTCACCACCGGGCCCCGCCCGAACGGGACTCCCCCGATGTCGACCCAGTCAGCCCCGTCTTCGGCAGCGCGCAGACAGGCCGCCACGGCTCGGTCGAGCGCGAAGGTCGCCCCCTTGTCGAAGAACGAGTCGGGCGTGCGGTTGACCACCGCCATCACGGCGACCCGGCGGTCGAAGTCGAAGACCCGCCGCCCGATCCGGCGCGGCTGCGTCGCGTGGGGCTGCGTCGCGCTGGGTTGGTTCGCGCTGGGTTGGGTCGCGCCGGACAGCCCCACCACGGGATCCATCACACCTCGGCCAGAGCGATCGACGGGTCGGCGAGACGCGCGGGGTCGACCGTGCGGCGCGATCCGATGAGCTGCTGCACCTGGTCGTTCACGTCCCACACGTTCACGTTCATCCCCGCGACCACGCGGCCGTCCGCGACCCAGAATGCGACGAACTCCAGGGACGCCGGGTCGCCGCGGTAGACCACCTCGGCTCCCCGGGTCAGCGGACCGTATCCCGAGTACTCCATGCCCAGCTCGAACTGATCGGTGTAGAAGTACGGAATGGCGTCCAGCTGCGCCGGCTCGCCCATCAGCGAAGCGGCGGCGACCTTGCCGCTGGCCTTCGCGGTGGCCCAGTGCTCGTTGCGCAGGTAGGCGCCCAGCACCGGATGCCAGGCGTTGGCCACATCGCCGGCCGCGAAGATGCGCTCGTCGCTGGTGCGCAGCGCGGCATCCACCCGGATGCCGTTGTCGATCGTGAGCCCGGCCGCCGCGGCCAACTCGGTCGAGGGGATGGCGCCGACGCCCACCACGACCAGGTCGGCGTCCACGATTCGTTGGTCGGCCACCGCCCCGCCGTCACCGGCGCCCGGATCCGCGAGCTGCACGCCGGTGACGCGCCCCTCCTCGACCCGGAACCCACTGGTCGCGGTGCCGAGCTCGAACCGCACTCCGTGCGATTCGTGCAGCCGCTGGAAGACCGCACCCAGCTCATCGCCGAGCGGACCCTCGAGCGGGATCCGCTCGCGCCCGATCACGACGACGTCGTTGCCGTAGCCGCGTGCCGCCGCGGCGATCTCGAGGCCGATCCAGCCGGCTCCGACAATGGCCACGCGCTTCGACCCGGCGGCCAATTCGGCTCGCAGCTCCTCGCTGTTCTCGACGGTACGCAGGTAGTGGATGCCGTGGGCATCCGAACCCGGGATGCTCAGCCGGCGCGGCTCGGCGCCGGTCGCGAGCAGCAGGCGGTCGTACCCGACGGCCTCGCCGTCGCTCAGGATCACGGTGCTGGCCGCCCGGTCGACGCGCTCGGCCCTGGCCGAAGTGCTGAGCTGCACGTCGTGCTCCCCGTACCACTCGTCGGGATGGACGAACGCCGCGCTCAACTCCTCGGAACCGGTCAGATAGCCCTTCGACAGCGGCGGCCGGATATAGGGCGGGTGCGGCTCGCCGGCCAGCACTCGGATGCTGCCGTCGAATCCGCGTTTGCGCAACTCGGTGGCGGCGGTCGCCGCGGCGAGGCCGCCGCCCACGATCACGATTCGATCAGTCATGCGTCCGAACCTCTCTTCCGAAGAACGCCGCCTGCGCCGCGCTGTCATCGGCCAGTTCTCCGCTGAACACCGAGGAGATCAGGTGAGTGTCGGCCGTCCCGACGCCGCGGAACGACATGCACAGGTGCTCCGCCTCGATCACGACGCCGGTGCCGCGCGGGTTCACCTCGCGGCGCACCCAGTCGTGCACCTGCTGCGTGATCCGCTCCTGCAACTGCAGCCCGTGCGCGACGTGCTCGACGCCGCGGGCCAGGGTCGAGAGCCCGACCAAGCTGTCGCCGGGCAGGAATCCGACGTGCGCGCAGCCGCGGAACGGAAGCAGATGGTGCTCGCACAGCGACTGGAACGGGATGTCGCGCACCAGGACCAGTCCGCGGTATCCCTCGGTCGGCATCGGCTTTACCGTCGGCTCTCCGGGCGACGCCACCAGGCCGATCAGTGCCGCGGCGGCTCGGGCCGGGGTCGCCCGCAGCCGATCGGATGCCGCATCCTGACCCAGCGCCGTGAGCAGCTGAGCGAGGGCGGCCTCGGCCGCCACCAGGTCGATGGTGCCGACCGGCGCCGTCACGTCCACCCTCATTGCGCGCGGCTCGCGGCTCGCGCGGTGCGCGCGGCTCGTGCGGTTCGGCCCATGTCGTCCCCTTGCCTCGCTCTGACCCTAGGCGCGGCGATTTTCTTTTGTCAAGAATCCCGGTTTTAGAACTATTCTGGTCGCGTGCAGCAAGACTCACCCCGCGTCGATCGGACAGCCGCCGTCGCCGCCCTGCGGGACCCGGCGCGACGCGCCCTGTTCGATGCCGTCACGCGCAGCGCGGCGGCCCTCAGCATCGACGAGCTGGTGCGCGAGACCGCGATCCCGAAGTCGACGGCCGCTTCGCACCTGAGCCGACTCGTCGATGCGGGCGTCCTCGTGGTGGCGTTCGAGCGGCGCAGCGGCAGGTCCGGTCCCGGCGCCGGCCGACCGGCCAAGGTGTATCGGGCGGCAGACGGCGAGATCGCCGCGAGCATCCCCACCCGCGACTACGAGCTGATGGGCGACCTGCTCGCCGGAGCCCTCGAAGCGACCGCGGCAGGCAATTCGGTGCGCGACGCCCTGCGCGGCGCGTCGGCGGCGCGGGGCGACGCGGTCATCCGACGGCACCGCGAACTCGAGAGCGCCCTCACCGCGGTCGGCTACGAGCCGGCCACCGGCGACGACGGGGTGATCAGCCTGACCAATTGCCCGTTCCACCGGCTGGCGGCCGCCCACGGCGAGCTGGTCTGCCAGGCCAACCTGGGTCTGGTGGCCGCGATGGCCGCCGGGGCGACGCCGAGCGGCGGCACGGCGCGCGATGCAGTGCTCGCCCCCGCGCCGGGTCGCTGCTGCGTTCAGCTGGTGCCGGCCGCCGCCCGCACGTGATCGCGGGCGCGCTCGATCGCGACGTCCAAGTCGGCGACCAGGTGCGTCCCATCGCGCAGTGAGTCGGTCACCCCGACCCGGGTGACGACGCCGAGGTGCCGCGGCTGCACGCCCTTCACCAGCACCAGGATGCCGCGGCGCTCCAGCGTCTGGACGAGCTCGGCGATGACCCGGGCGCCGGTCGCGTCGAGGGACTGGAGCTGCGACATCCTGATGATGACGGCCTGCGCGTCACTCACTTCGCTCATGGCCGCGAGCATCCGATCGGCGGCGCCGAAGAACAGCGAGCCGTCGAGCCGGAACAGCGCGATGCGCTCGTCACCGGGACGCGCCGGGCCGGGAAGCGGTTCCCGGGTGACGCCGCCCGCGCGCGACAGCGATCGCAGGGCGAAGAAGCCCGCAACGGCGACCCCGATGCCCACGGCGACGATCAGATCGAACGACACGGTGATCAGGGCGGTGAGGAAGAACACGACCGTATCGGATCGAGTCGAACCGACGACGCTGCGCATGGTTGCGACCGACACCATCCGGGTTGCCGTCACCATGAGGACGCCGGCCAGCGCCGCCAGCGGGATGAGGGCGACGACGCTCGCCGCCAGGTACACGATCACCAGCAGCACCGCCGCGTGCACGATGGCCGCCAGGCGCGTTCGGCCCCCCGAGCGGACGTTGACGGCGGTGCGGGCGATGGCGCCGGTCGCCGGCATTCCGCCGAACAGCCCGGATGCAATGGAGGCCAGGCCCTGACCGACCAGTTCCCGATCGGGCTCGTACGGCCCGGTGTCGGCCAACCCGGACCCGACCCGCGCCGACAGCAGCGACTCGATCGCGGCGAGCGCCGCGACCGCGAACACCGAGCCGGCCAGCTCGGGCAGCCCCGACCAGGCGATCTCCGGGAGGTGCGGTGCGGGCAGTGAGGCCGGCAGCCTGCCGATCACGGGCAGCGGCAGCGCGGCGAGACCCGAGGCGAGTGTGACCAGGATGATCGCGACGATCGACCCGGGCAGCTGCCGGTGGATCCGCGGCGCCACCACCATCACGACCGCGACCGCCGCGACGGTCAGCATGGCCCACCCGGCGACCGGCCAGGACACGGTGGCGAACGACTGCACCGCCGCAACGACCGCGTTGCTGCTCGAGCCGGGCTGGGTGCCGATCGCGGCCGGCACCTGCTGCACGAAGATGATGACCGCGATGCCGAGGGTGAATCCCTCGATCACCGGCCAGGGGATGAATGAGACGACGCGTCCGAGCTTGAGCAGCCCGGCCAACAGGACGATCACGCCGGCGAGCACGGCCACCTCGGCGACCACCGCGGGCCCATGGGCGGCCACGATCGGCTCGAGCACGACGACCATCGCCCCGGTCGGTCCCGAGACCTGGATGTTGGACCCGCCGAAGACCGCCGCGACCACGCCTGCCACGATCGCAGTCACCAAGCCGCTCTCGGCCCCGGCCCCCGAGCTCACGCCGAACGCCAGGGCCAGGGGGAGGGCGACGATTCCGACCGTCAGACCGCCGATCAGGTCGCCGCGCCAGGTGCGCCGCACCGCGGCATAGTCGGCCCGGCCGGGGAGCAACGGGCGCCAGTAGTCGCGCGCGCCACGGAGCATTGCTCCATCCTCCTGTCCGGCGCGGGTGTCGACCCGGGACCAAAGTCCCGTGGCTTCGCTCTCAGCATCCGTCCAGCAAACGCGCAGACACTAGTGCCATGACCGACGGACCCAAGATCCTGATCGTGGATGACGAACCCAACATCCGCGACCTGCTCACCACCAGCCTGCGCTTCGCCGGCTTCGCCGTTCGCGCGGTCGGCAACGGCGCGCAGGCGATCTCGGCGGTCCTGGAGGAGGAACCCGACCTGATCATCCTCGACGTCATGCTGCCCGACATGAACGGGTTCGGCGTGACCAAGCGGCTGCGGGCATCCGGGTACACGGCGCCGATCCTGTTCCTCACGGCCAAGGACGACACCGAGGACAAGATCACCGGCCTCACCGTGGGCGGCGACGACTACGTCACCAAGCCCTTCAGCCTCGACGAGATCGTCGCGCGCATCAAGGCGATCCTGCGCCGCACCATGCACGACGAGGAGGACGCGGTGATCCGGGCGGGCGAGCTCACCATGGACCAGGACACCCACGAGGTCACTGTCGGCCCCGAGTCGGTCGAGCTCAGTCCGACCGAGTTCAAGCTGCTGCGCTACCTGATGCTCAACCCGAACCGGGTGCTCAGCAAGGCGCAGATCCTCGACCACGTTTGGGAATACGACTTCAACGGCGACGCGGGTATCGTCGAGAGCTACATCTCCTACTTGCGTCGCAAGCTCGACCAGCACTCGACCGAGCCGATGATCCAGACCAAGCGCGGGTTCGGCTACATGCTCAAGGCCGCGAAGGTCTGACCGCTCAGGGCGCGATCGATTCCATTCGACGCGACCCGTGACATCCGGAAGGCATCCCGTGGCGAGAGGGCGCGCAACGGCGGCGCGCGCAACGGCCGCGCGCGCGACATCCGTGCACGCCTCGTTCGACCGCTGGTGGAACGGGATCTCGCTGCGCGCCAAGATCACCGGCGTCACCGTGCTGCTGCTCACCTTCGGGCTCGCGGTGGCCGGTGCCGGCACCGTCAGCGTGCTGCGCGGGTACCTGATGGATCAGACCGACAGCAAGGTGGACAGCCTCGCCGCCAGCGCGGTCAAGCAGACCCTCACCGACGTGGCCAACTGCGCCTTCACCTATGGACCCAACGGCACGCTCTTCACCGTGCTCGACAGCACGGGCGATGAGAGCTGCACCAACGTGCCCAGGGGCTCCGCGCGGCCGTCGACCAGCCGGCTCAGCCTCGCCTACGTGATCGCGTTGGACGACCCGGCAACGACCACGCTTCCCAAGGTGACGCTGGCCTCCGATACGGGCCGGGAGCACTGGCGGGTGGTCGCCTTCCCGCTCGAGCTGACCAGCGGCGACTACGTGGTCGTCGTGGTCGGCCAGAGCATCGACGATGTCGACTCGACCGTGTCGCGGTTCATGCTGATCTTCTTCGGCTTCGCACTGGCCGTCGTGGTGTTCGGCGCGGCGACCACGCAATTGCTGGTCACGAGCACCTTCGCGCCGTTGCGGGATGTCGAGGCCACGGCGGCCCGCTTCGCCGCCGGCGACTACAGCCAGCGCCTCGGCGGCGCGACGCCCAACACCGAGGTCGGCCGCCTCAATCGCTCGCTCAACACGATGCTCGCGCGGATCGACCGAGCCTTCGCCGACCGTCAGAGGACGGTCGAGCAGATGCGCCGGTTCGTCGGCGACGCGAGTCACGAATTGCGCACGCCGCTGGTCTCGTTGCGCGGCTACGCCGAGCTGTACCGGATGGGCGCCATCACCAGCCCGGACGACGTGGCGCAGGCCATGGACCGCATCGAGCGCGAGGCGATCCGGATGGGCGGGCTGGTCGAAGACCTCCTCGAGCTGGCGAGACTGGATGAGGCCAAACCGCTCGAGCTCGAGGCGGTCGACCTGCTGCCCATCGCCCAGGATGCCGCGCTCGACGCGATGGCATCCAACCCGCTGCGGGTCATCACGGTCGTCGTGCCCGAACGGATCGAGTCGAGCTACCCGGCCGAGAGCTCGGCCGCCTCGGCACCGGACCCCGAACCGGCCGCGGCGCCGCTCGCGGCGATCACGGCGACCGGCACCATCTCGCTGACCGGCGCGCTCTCGCGCCTGCGCCGCCGCCGCCCGAGGCCGGTCTCGGCGCCCCTGGCCGTTTCGTCAGAACTACCCGATACCGGGCCCATCGTCCTGGCCGAGGGCGACAAGATCCGCCAGGTGATCACCAACCTGATGGGCAACGCGATGCGGTTCACGCCGCCCGACAGTCCGATCGAACTCACCGTCGAGGTGGATCGGGCGGGCGACTTCGGACAGATCTCGGTGGTCGATCACGGCGAGGGCATCCCGCCGCAGCTGCGCGAGAAGATCTTCCAACGGTTCTGGCGCGCCGACACTTCGCGCACCCGCGACACCGGCGGCAGCGGACTGGGACTGGCCATCGTCGCCGGGATCGTCGCGAACCACCACGGGCACGTCGAAGTGGTCGAGACGCCGGGCGGGGGCGCCACCTTCCGGGTCAGCCTGCCTCTCTTCCACCCCGAGCGTGCCGAAGCGGAATCATCCACGGATGCCGCTGCGTCCGATCCAGGGAACGCCCGCCGCTCCTAGCCTCGCCGCATGACGCGATACCAGGTAGACAGTGAAGCGGTCGCCGCGGCGACCGGCAATGTGCGCGCGGCCGTCGGCCGCATCCAGGCGGAGGTGAGCGGCCTGCACGGTCAGCTCGCGAACCTCCAGTCCTCTTGGACCGGCCAGGCGGCCACCGCGTTCCAGGGCGTGGTGAGCGATTGGAAGGCGACCCAGCAGCGGGTCGAGCAGAGCCTGGCCGAGATCAACGCGGCGCTCTCGCAGGCCGGACAGCTCTACGCCGAGGCGGAGTCGCAGAACGCGCGGTTGTTCGCGCGGTAGGTGCGGAGGCGGGTGACGCTGCGGCGGGGACGCTGCGGCGGCGTTCCCGTCCGCGAGTCGTCTCCCGCGCGTCCGCGAGCGGGCGCGCCTGCCAGACCCACCAACGACTCGCGGACGGGAACGCCACCTTCGCTCGCGCCGGGCAACCGGCTCAGAGCCGAACCACCCCGCCGGCGATCGTCGCCGGATGCGGAGTGGCTAGCCTGGGGGCGTGGCGGTGCGGCGCGGGGCTCGGGTGGTGGCGACCGTCGTCGACGTGGTGTGCATGGTGCCGTGGATCGGGGTGGTCGCCGCGGCGGGCGCCGTGCTGTGGTCCAGCGGCTTCACCCGCAGTTTCGATGCGGGGGCAGCCAACGTCGTGGGATTCGTGACGCTGATCGTGCCGATCACCATCGCGGCGTCGGGGTTCGAGGGATCGGCGCGACATGCAACTCCCGGAAAGCGGCTGCTTCGGTTCCGGGTCGACCGGTGGAGCGGCGGCGGAGCCGGGTTCGTCCGGTCCCTGCTGCGCAACGGCATCAAGTACGCGATCCCGTGGGAGCTCGGGCACACCGCCGTTTTCGCGCTGTTCGGTTCGACGACCGCGCCGTCGCCCGAGACGGTGGTCGTGCTGGTCGGTGCCTACGGCATCCCGCTGCTGTCGCTCGCGCTGCTTCTGGTGAACGGCATGTCCCTGCACGACCGGATCGCCGGGACCCGGGTCGCTACGGAGGATCCGGAGGGCGCATACATCGGGGACGGGCAGGACAAGCAGAACGAGCAGGACGCGCACCGCAATCGGCGACGAGGGTGAGACGACGAGGCTCAGACGACGAAGCTGAGACGACGAAGCGGGCGGTCCCTCCGAGGAGGAGACCGCCCGCTTGGTGTCGGCGCTCAGTGTTCGATGAGCACCGTGTTTGTCACGCCGGAATGGGGTTTCTAGAAACCATGGGTTTCTAGAAGTCCATTCCGCCGCTCGGGTCGCCGGACGGAGCCGAGACCTTCTCCGGCTTGTCGGCGACGACGGCCTCGGTGGTCAGGAACAGCCCGGCGATCGACGCGGCGTTCAGCAGCGCGGAGCGGGTGACCTTGACCGGGTCGTTGATGCCGGCGGCCAGCATGTCGACGTACTCGCCGGTCGCGGCGTTGAGGCCCTGACCGACCGGAAGGTTGCGCACCTTGTCGACGACCACGCCGGGCTCCATGCCCGCGTTAAGCGCGATCTGCTTGAGCGGGGCGTCGATGGCGACCTTGACGATGTTGGCACCGGTCGCCTCGTCGCCCGTGAGCGCCTTGATGGCCTTGCCCGCGAAGGCGTTCTTGCCCGCCTGGATGAGCGCGACGCCACCACCGGCGACGATGCCCTCCTCGACGGCGGCCTTCGCGTTGCGCACGGCATCCTCGATGCGGTGCTTGCGCTCCTTGAGCTCGACCTCGGTCGCGGCACCGGCCTTGATG